>Ga0308167_1000092_pt1 | contig 219212 bp, 214 predicted proteins | sample PhyCR1_2_FD_202138 | JGI IMG/M metagenome (GOLD analysis project Ga0308167, IMG submission 202138) | Phyllosphere microbial communities from UC Gill Tract Community Farm, Albany, California, United States - DLSLRC.R1 | ecosystem: Host-associated > Plants > Phyllosphere > Unclassified | place...
AGTAACTCTCTTAAAATTATACCGCTTATCTAAAAGCCCTTTTGCGCTTACTGATATACTCTCGTTTTCAGTGGGGCAAAGATAGAAACTATACACCCCAACTTCCAAATTTATTTAACATAAAGTTTACAATAATGTCATATTTGCCGGTTAACGGGCTGAACTATAGGTTAAAAAATTTCGCTCTTAAATCAGGATAAGATCAGTCTTAAAAATATGCACCCACCAGTGACGAAATCAGCATGATTACGATATAGACAATCATATCAGTCAGTTAAGCCTGGAATGCTGATTTTTGATGCACCATCAAGGTAGAAAAAGTATATGATATAGGAACCGATCAACAGCAGCAGCAATACCATCGTTGCAATTTTAAACCTGTCAACAGATGATTCTTTCTTTCTGTAAGACCTTTCCCGGGGTTCATCCGTTGCCCAGGCACCAGTAGGATGAAGATGGGATACAGGGCCTCCCCTGCTTTTAAAAGGTGATGATGATAAAGAATCCAGAAACGAGATGTCTCTATTTTTGCTAATCGTTTCCGCAAATGCCTTCTGCTGATCCTGGTGCCGCTTTTTGACGGCTTCAATTTTGCCTTCCGTATTCAGCGCGCTGATCAGTTCATCGATTTTCCCTGCGTATTTATTATATTCAGTCGTCACTGTCCGCACTTGCTCCTTAGAATCCCGGATACTTTTATCATTCTCACGGTGACGGCTTTCATTGCGGCTGATGCGCTCATTCATATCCTCCACTACCCTTTTACGGTCATGATCAAGCTGCTGCTTTTCGGCTTGCAGGCTGTCAATGGATTGCTGAACAAGGAAAAACCTACCACATCGGCAAAAAAAATACTGCCTCAGAGAAGCAGTATGATATAAGGTTGCGCGATGACCGTTTCAGCAGCCCGCTTATTTTTTGTATTGTTGCAGTTCCTCTTTCAGGGATTCTACCTGCTCTTTCAGGAGTTTAATGTAATCCTGAAGGTTGTCCATAACAGCATTCGGAATATTGCAGTAATTCTCGTAATAGTTTCCTGCGCTTGCCTGATCATTAACGGTAAAATTTTCATTACTGACTTTTCCGATTTGTCTATCTTCTTTGATCTCCTCTACCGGCACATCCAGTGCTTTAGCCAGCTTTTCCCACTCATCATCAAAAATTCTCACGTCACCGCTCTCCTTCCGGCTGTAATTGGAAGCATCCGTAGCAATGATCTTGGACATATAATCCTGGGTATATCCCCTCTGTTTTCTTAGATTTCTTAGCTTTTCCATAACTGTTGTTGCTGTGTTTTCGTACAAATATAGAGAATTTTGATGGGTTTGGGGAATGTTATAGTATAATTTGAAAGCCAACTTATCAAGTGAAATTAACTAATAACTTTTATGAATACACCAATCACCTTAAGGTCGACAGTCTCTTCTTCTCTAAGAATAATTGGCTTAATTTCTGAATCGAATGATTTGGGCAAAAGAGTTATTTCTTCATGATACCATCCATCTTCATCAGATGATTTTTTGCTTAGATATTGCTTAACTGTGAAGCGTGAGCCCGACTCATCGAAAACATTCCTGCTTTCTACAAGAGTTATAAGTCCGTTTCTGGATCCGCCACTGTATCTTTTAAATAAACATATACTTCCATTTTTTATAATCTTATTCATTGATTCTCCCACAATCTTACAGGCAAAATATTCATTCGGTTCTAACTTCTCTTGAACATCGATATATTTTACATTCTCTAATTCCTGAAGGTCTGAAAATGATCCTGCTGATATCTCAAAGTCATATAATGGTATTGAGGTTTCTGTTCTAAAATCCATTATTTTCCTTTCCATAACATTTTTTACCTCATTGTAATTTTTTACATACTGGTTAAAAAATTTTCTAAGATTGTCATTGCAAATATATAAATATGTACCTCTGATGCCTCTTAATAAAATAGTTCTATAAATATTGACTATATATTCCAAAAGAAAGGTCTCGTCTTTAATCGAGTTTTTACCATTCTTATCTTTATATTTATCTTTATAAATCACAAACCTTTTTTTATCAAAGTCATAATCGAATTCAGGACCGATGATTACGCCAGTAAAGTTCAGATCATATCCTTGTACTGTATGTATGCACCCCACCTCTTCCAGTGAGTTTTTTGAATTTATCCAATCACTTGTCACGCTATTCCAACGTAATTTGTTTTTTTCAATTACAATATCATACGCATCCCTGTTCTTTTTTGAAAGCCACTCCCAAGCGTAGCCGGCAACAACTCTCGATAATTTGAATTCTTTTTCCTTTTTCTTAATCTCATGAATCATCTCTTTTAAATCGTCAAAAATCAAAAACTCATATTGTACCGCAGAATATTTATTTAAAACAGTATTTCCGTCAAAAATATCATTTATGAATTTTACATATTCATTGCCACCTAAAACTCTGAGTTGTGATTTTAAATGTTCAACACGAACATCTTTTCTTTCTTTTAATTCTAGAAATTTTTCTTTAAGAATATCCGAAGGCTTTACGGACTGATATTGATCATAAAAGATGATTGATTTTTCACTTTGAATGGTTATCCAATCCAATTCTGAAGCAGTAGACTTATTAAGTCCTAATTTTAAACAATTATTATCAAATGTACCATAGTAAGATCCTAAATTTACTCTTCTTCTTAATCTATGCCCTTCATCAACAATTAATATATCATATTTCTTTTTGATAATATCTGAAGGTCCTACAACCATATTACCTGATAAACCTTTTATATTTTTAAAGACTTTGGAAATTGTTTTCCTAAATGATGACATTGGAATAACCAATGCCATATCTATCTTTTTGTATTTATCCTTAACTTCTTTTAATAAAACAAAAAGTTTGTTATCCTCTTCATCAAAATCCGAATGATTAAAATCTGCAAAATCTGTATTTAACAGTTTAAATAAGAATATTGCCATAATTGTCTTTCCTGTGCCTGCACCACCATTTATTAGTGAAACTTTAGCAGATGGATCCAACAAACAATTTAAGATCACCTTTAGTCCTTCAATCTGCTCTTTGGAAAGGGATTTATATGGTGAGTATTTAAATAAATCAGAATTATCTATATATGAAAGAGAATGCTTTGTTATTCCTAACGCATTTAATTTATTCCATATACCTTCAAAAAGCTTCCAATACGTTTCTTTCTTTTGATAATAATGATGATTGGCAATTCCAAGATTGCCATTTTGTAATACATACTGTCCATCAGCAGACATATATTTGATTAAATTAGATTCCAAATCTAAAGTAGCAGATTTATTAAAAAACCTACTGGTAATAATATCAACTGATGATAATGGAATCTTAGCAGGTGATTTTAAATGTGTCTTTAACCTATTAGCAATATCTGTTGTTTCACCTACATATGCTTTTTTGGAATCTTTATTTTTTAATAAGTATACTAATGGCCATGATAAATAATCTATATTATCCTGAACAATTTTTGTTTTGAGCTCATCAAACTTAAAATTGTATTGATTAATTTTAAAATCTTTCATCTAGAACCTTTTATAATTCATCATATTTATTAGAGCGGCCTTTTGCTTTTTCAACAGGATATTTTTCTTTATTTTTTTCAATTTTTGAAAGAATGATAGAATTAAGATCAATATTATTTTTATTAGCTAAAAGAATCGCATACATCATAACATCTGCTAATTCATCTTCTAATTTAGATTTATTGAAGTTTTCGTTTTCCTTCCATAAAAAAAGTTCCAATAACTCAGAAGCTTCAATTGATAATGCTAAAGCTAAATCTTTTGAATTATGAAATTTCTCCCAGTCTCTTTCGTCACGGAATGTTAAAATTGAATCTAATATCTTTTTATCAATCATGATCAGTTTCAGTGAAATAATTTAAGCTAATATAAGAATTCTATCAAGCTATATTAATAGTATTTAGCAAATTTATAAAATTATCTATTTTAATATGTACAGTAAACAAAAAAGCTCCAATACAATTGGAGCACTAGCTGATTCATATAAATCATTTTATTTTTTCTGCGTCGTTCCCAGCGCCCAGGCCACCAGCAGCGGCTGCATAAACAGCCTGCCGAGCCTTTTCTGGTCTGTATTCAGTCCGAAGCTGTCTTTTCGGTTGACGTATTGTGAAATGTTTCCCGGGAAGATGGCAGTGAAAAATCCTGCGGCTACCTTACCGATCAGTTTCTGCTGCTCTTCCGAAGCTCCGATGATGGATGCTCCCAGAGCGATTTCTGCAATTCCGGAATAGAAAACGGTGTCATCTTTTTCCAAAGGGACCCATTCCGGGACCTGCGCACGAAAAGCTTTTCTGGCAAATGTAAGGTGTCCGATACCGGCGGTGATGAGCATTCCGCCCAAGGCGTATTTTCCGATATTTTTTAGTGTGTTGGTGTTCATATATTTTTGTGTTAAGGTTAATCGTAAGATTCTTCAGAACCGGAATTCTTTTTCATCAGCATATAGGCAATGCCGAGGCCAAGGCCGGCCAGAAGGGCTATTTTGGTTTTTCGGGAAGGAACAGGAAGGATGGTTTCACCATAGATGCGGTGCGGTTCCGGAGAAGGTTTCAGGATGTTCCCGCTGTCATCCGGTGCGTTTTTGATTTTCATCATCAGTCTCATGCCTGCCGAAGCAACGTTGATGACCGGTTTTGGAAACAGTCCGTACACGGTTTTCAGGAACACGGATGTCGCATCCGGGAATTTTTCTTTTTTCGGATGCTTCGCCAGTTCCACGATGCTGGCTGCCGTATCACGGGGATCGGCGGCAAACGGAGGGATTTTAAAATCCAGCCCGGAATATTTTGCGGAATGCATATTCCCGGTAGACCGCTGGACCTGTGGGTAGATATTGCAGATGTGGATATCTGCAAAGTCCGAAATTTCCCCCTGAAGGCATTCCATCATGCCCCTGATCCCGAATTTAGTGGAGGAATACACTGCACTGTAAGGCGCAGGCATGAATCCGCCGATCGAAATATTGTTGATGAGGATTCCCTCCTGCTGTCTTTTGAAAACGGGAAGCACGCTGTAAGCGCCGTGCATATATCCGAAAAGGTTGGTTTTGATCACTTGCTCATTCACTTCCATAGGGATCTCCTCGAATTTCCCGCTGGACATTACTCCGGCATTATTGACCCAGATGTCTATTCTTCCGTTGAACTGTAAGGCAGTTTTTACCAGGTTGTCAACTTCTTCCGCAACGGATACATCTGTCGGTACCCCGATAACGGCTACTTCCAGTTCCCTGCACAGGGCAACGGTTTCATCCAGTGCTTCCTTGCCCCTGGCTGCAATAACAATATGGCATCCTTCGAGGGCAAACGCTTCTACGGTAGCCCTGCCTACCCCGCTGGTTCCGCCGGTAATGACCACCGTTTTCCCGCTGAGGCTTTTTCCTGAAATATCTTCTGATTTCATTGGTGAATGGTTTAGATTGTGAATGTTGTTTCCTAATACTTACCTATTATTATGCCAGAAAGGGAATGGAACGCCGCTGAATGGAAGGCGTGGAATAATAAATACAGAAAGGTAAAGGATAGCAAGAACGCTGAGAAAGTACAGGACTGAAGGATACTATGATTGACGCTGAACGGTATTCTGTACATCGTGAAGAAGCAAATTTGCAGATCTGCTTGAATCATTATCACAAAAAACCTCCGCACTGGCAGAGGTTATGTTGTAAATAGTTCAATTTAATTTCCTGTATCGGGATCTAAAGAAGAAGTACAGGTTTTCGTAATGGTCTGCGCAGAACCGTAGCAGGTGACCTTCCTTTCATTGGCGACACAGGGCCCGTCGCAGTCTGGAATGGTTACGCAGCCATTGCTGCAGGCGACAGAAGCTTTTGCAGCTCCCGTAAGGATTTTCATTTTATCTCGTGAGATTTTTTTCAGATGTTTCATGGTATTGAATTTTAATAGCATTAAAGATAACCATAAAATGACCGACTGCAAAATTTAATACAACGAAATCAATCAGTTACGATATTAATTATCTCAGAATACTTTGTTCAGGACGATCCTGCTCTGTTCCAGCGCTACCCCGAAAACCAGATGGGAACCGAATTCCCATACCCACCATGAAGCAGGCATTTCACTTACTTTATCCTGCAGTCCGAGTGCCGGAACCAGTGATCCGTGCGTAGCAGCCCAGATTACGGTTCCTGCCACCAATCCCTGAGCAGGTATGATGCGGCCTTTTTTCCTTAACGCCAAAAGGTAAGCGACTCCTATAACCGCTCCTAAAGTATAATGGATCCCCGTCATAGCCTGCTGGGTCTGTTCACCGGAAAGCTCCTGATGGGTAAATTCCTTGTACACGTTTTTCGCCAGGACTGCCGGCGGCATATTTTCAGGCCTGTGGGTTACATCGGCGCCTTTGAGTTCAAGCTGTCCGGGTTCAGGCGGGAAATAATCCTCACCTATTTTTTGTAAAGGTGGTTCTGCGATGGATTTGATCCAGGAAGCCAGCAGTCCGGCTGCTATTCCTTTCAGAATTGTTTTTGTAATGGTATTCATACTGATATTGATGTTTTTAGTATGTGTTGATGGGCAGGTCAGTGCATAAATCATTCCGTAGGAATAGGATGGTTGATGAGGATAAAACTTTACCCTAAAAAAAACGAATACTGAAATTTTATAATCTGCATCCCAAATGCATCTGTGATGAATTATTTAAAGCATTTACAGGATAATCCGGGAAACATCTGAAAACAGAGCCGGATTTGAAGTCAAAATTCAAGTGAATTGGAATACCATTTGATTTGTTAAAGAAATGTGAAAATTTCATAGGTGATGGAAGAAAAACCTCTACAAAAGAAAAATAACCGGAAAAAATGGCTTTTAGGAACCGGCATTGGTATTGTTGCAATGATCCTGATCTTTCCTTTTGCCCTGGATTTCTATCTCCAGCGGAAACTGCCGGATGTCGTCAATACCAGGACGCCTTACCGCCTGAAGCTAAAAGATTTTAACCTGAGCCTTCTGTCCGGGAATTTCACAGCCACCGACCTTACTATATCTACCAAAAATCCTGCTGATCCTACAATCACCCAGATCAACGGTACGGTAAAAAAAATTCAGATCCGTGACTTTGGCATCTGGAAAGCCCTGTTCAGCAAAGCCTATCATGCCGATCAGTTTTTACTGTCCGATGCGCAGCTCAGGGTAAAGCTGGCGCCGAAGAAAACTAAAGATACGGCCGGAAAAGCACAGAAAGATATACACATCAACAATATTGAACTCAATAATGTATTCGCAGATGTAACCGGTTCCGACGGGAAGCCTGTTTTCCAGGGGAAAAACATCAGTGTCCGCCTGAAGGACATACGCCAGAGTGGCAATGATGCTAAAATCCCATTGGCATTTAAGGAATTCAAGGTCAATGCCTCAGCCGTAAAGATCGGTGTGAATGATTTTTACGAAATCAATGCAGACCGCATCCTTGCTGCCGATAAAACGCTTGACCTGCAGAAATTCCATCTGAAACCGACGCAGAAACCTCAGCAGTACAACGCTAAGAATGTTTTTGATTTTTCATCAGAACGTTTACTTGCTAAAGATTTTACCATCAGCCAGGATTCCCTGATCGTTTCTGATGTTATTTTCAACCGGCCGGATCTCAAGGTAATGTCTACCGGAAAAAACACCGTAGAAAAAGAGAAGAACCCGAAAGAAATCGAAATGAAAATCGGGATGAAAAATATTGATTTCCAAAAAGGAAAAATCATGGTATTGCAGGCCAATCAGGACAAAACCGCTTCCGTAGACAATTTTAACTTCAAGCTCAGCAATATAGTCTTTGATAAAAATACGGTGAAGGAAAAAATACCATTCCGGTTCACCAACCATGATATTGAAGCGGATAATATCTATTTTAAAGCCAGCCCGCTCCAGGCATTAAGAATCAAAAAGATCTCCTCCAACAATGCGGACATCATGATAGAGCAGTTTGAAATGCTGGCTCTGGGCAAAAGTGCAGACAAAGACCTCTTCAATATCCGCACGGATAAAATCAGGATCCTCAATAACCGTACAAAATATGTAGGGCAGAAACTCAACATCCTTCTAGGCGGAATCGACATTCAGTCACCGGATATTAAAATCGTCTCCGCCACCCGCAAGACTGTAAAAAAGAGCAAAAAGTATTCGGCAGATCCGGATTTTACGGCACAGCTGGGATTCATCAATATCTCCAAAGCGAAAATTACACAGATCAAACAGGGAAAAACCCATCTTGCGGTAGCGCAGCTGGATGCAAGGTTGGATCAGGTTACTTCCGGTAAGGAATACCTGAAAAACGGACTGCCTTTTAAAGCAGCCAAACACCTGATTACAGCACGCAATATCAATTTGGATGCAGGAAAATACTATTCATTAAAGGTCGGGGATGTGAAAAATTCAGGAAATTATACCGAGATCCGCAACCTGGCCTATCTGCCTAAATATTCCAGAGCGGCGTTCAGCAGGGTGATTGCAAAGGAAACCGACCTGTATACGATCCGGGTAAAGAAGATCGGAGTTACCGACCGGCAGTCGGAACTGTTTAAAGATCCTGTTATTGACATCAGCCAGGTGAACATCGACGGCATCCACTGCAATATTTACCATGACCTTGCCCCGCCGGACGATAACAGCGCACGGTACCTGTTCAGCAAAAAGCTGAGAGGCGTAAAAATCCCGCTTTTCGTTAAGGACATTAAGATCACCAATTCAAACCTGGAGTATGAAGAGAATGCGGAAAACAACAATATTCCGGGGAAAATTACTTTTAATGATTTCAATGGCAAAATCAGTGATGTGAACAATGCGAAAATCAAAGGAAGGCCAACTACCGTAAAGGCGGATGTGAATTTTGCCTTTTACAACAATGCCAGTACCGATGTGCACTGGAAATTCGATGTCAGCAACCCGCAGGATCAGTTTACCATTAACGGAAAAATCAGCAAACTCTCTGCAGACAATGTGAACCTTTTTGTGCGTCCGTACCTTAATGTAACGCTTGACGGTAAAATAGACTATATTAAATTCGACTATTACGGCAGCAATGCCGGGATTGCCGGGAAGTTCTATTTCAAATACAGCGATATGTATGTGAACCTCCTCAATAAAAAAGGCAATGAAAGAAAACTGTTGTCCACGGTAGCCAACTGGTTTGTGAAAAACGAATCCACCGGTGAACCGGAATATGTCCTGATCGAGAAGAAAAGAGACCCTGAAAGAAGCTTTTTCAATATGCTGTGGCAGGGCATTATGGAAGGCCTTAAAAAATATGTTATCTGATGACTCTAATACCTGCTGCTGTTTACATGGCAGCAGTTGTCATTATGGTCCTCTGCATTGAATTAAAACCCCCGGTCCCACCGCCGGAAAAAACCATCAAATTATAATGAAGATAAAATCCCATTTTACAGCTCAGCTCAGTTTTGCCCCGGAAAGTAAAGGCGGCAGAAGCACACCGGTATCATCAGGCTACCGGCCGACCATCCAGTTTCCTCCGCAACAGGAAATGATGACCTGCGTACAGAATTATCCCGATGCAGAACTGGTTTTTCCCGGAGATACCGTACAGGCGGAAATTGCCCTGCTGAATTCAGATGAGATCCTCAGCAATTTATATGAAGGCCAGGACTTCGATTTTTTCGAAGGTCCTGATCTGATAGGCCACGGGACCATCACCAGAATACATTAGCCTTTCTGCCTGAATGCCGGAAGGCTTTTATACAAAGGAGATCCCCACTCTATCTTTAGATACCACATAACAGTAAAACAGACCACTTTAGCACGGTTTTCTCACACAGTTTGCTATATAACACCTTTAACTTTGCACCACTCAACGATCATGAAACCTATGCCCACCAAAATCAAAAATATAATTGTTACCACAGACTTCTCTGAAAAATCGGGAAACGCTGTTGAAATGGCCTTCCATATTGCCGTACGCCATCAGGCTGTCCTTACCGTACTTCACGTCGTAGACCAGTTTTACCTGATCGACAGGAGTTACAAGCAGGTCATCGGCAATGAGGTAACACAGGAAAGCATCAGCCTGGCTGAAAACAACCTGGCCATCATACAGAAGGAACTTACCGAACGAAGCACTACGCTGAAGGTAAAAACAGAAATCCGTCACGGAAGCCTGATCCAGAGCATCAATGACCTGATTGCGGAAGAAGATGCCGACCTTACCGTAGTAGGAACTTCCGGAGAACAGAAAATCAAACAGTTTATCCTGGGTTCCAATTCGTACAGCATACTCTCTGAAGCAAACAGCTCCGTGCTGATGGTCCCGAAAAGCTTTAAAAAATACCAGTTTAAAAACATGGTATTTCCGGTAAGGGTCACCCATAACCTCGATGACAAACTGGACTTTGCCTTATCGATTGCCGAAAGGAACAACAGCACCATCGAACTCCTGGGCATCGGTGATACGGAAACTTCTGATGAACTGAAGAAAGAATTCATCGGCTTAAAAAAGAAGCTGTATGAAAGGTCGGCAGACTACACGGCAGAGTTTTTCGAAGCTCCGGATAAAGCTACTGTGATCGCTACTTTTTCAAAAGCGGCCAAAGCTGATATCATCATCCTGAACTATCAGGATGAACAAAGCTGGAAAGCCCTTTTTGCAGAAAACTTCTTAAGGAAAATTATTAATACCACAGATGTGGCACTCCTGTTTTACAAACCTAAAACAGACCAAAGAAAAGATACCGGACAGGATACGCCGTATGATATCACGCTTCCTATCCCGGGATAAAAAATAACAATGACAGAACTATATATTTACAACGAACAACAGCAAGCACAAGACAACATCCAAAAACAAATCGCCGGTTTCCTGTTCCGTCACCTGGAACAATATAGTGATCCCCAATCCGACATCCAGAAAGCGGTAGATTATGCCCTGGGAAAAAATAACAGCCCCGGAGGGATTATCATCACTGCCGAAGATACCGGCACCCGTGAAATGACCGGCTGTGTGGTACTCAACAAAACCGGAATGCAGGGCTACATCCCTGAATACATCCTCGTCTACATTGCTACGGACAAAAATCAGCGCGGAAAAGGCATCGGAAAACAGCTGATGCAGAAGGCCATCGAAACCGCAGACGGAGATATTGCGCTCCACTGCGAGCCAGAAAACCCGGCCAGGCATCTGTACGAAAAGCTGGGCTTTACCAGTAAATACCTTGAAATGCGCTTAAAAAAATAATATGTCATACATTACCTTAAACTCCCCTAAACTTTTTCATAATTATCAGTACCTGGAAAAGCTCTTTTCCGATCACGAAATCCACTGGGCCATTGTAGCCAAACTGTTGTGCGGCCATGAAGACTTCCTGAAAGTGGTGCTGCAAATGACCGGCAAAGACCTCTGCGACTCGAGGCTGAGCAACCTTAAAACGATCAAAGAACTGTCTCCCGGTACCCGAACGATATACATCAAACCTCCGGCACGCAGACTCGCTGCAAGTATTGTCCGGTTTGCCGATGTAAGCTTCAATACGGAAATGAATACCATCAAAGCCCTGTCTGATGAAGCCGTACAGCAGCAGAAAGTGCATAAAATCGTCATCATGGTAGAAATGGGCGAACTCCGCGAAGGCATCATGGCCAAGGATCTGCCTCAGTTTTTCGGGGATGTTTTAAAGCTGCCGAATATAGAAGTCGTCGGCATCGGTACCAACCTGAATTGCCTGAACGGCATCCTTCCCGATGAAAGGAAGCTTTTCAAACTGAACCGGTACAAAGAAATCGTGGAAGAAATGTACGGCAGGGAAATCCCGTATGTATCTGCGGGCTCCTCCGTCACGATTCCCCTCCTGTTTAAAAACCAGGTCCCTGAAGGCATCAATCATTTCAGGATCGGCGAAACACTGTTCTTCGGAACGGATGTCTATCAAGATTCTGTGATCAGCGGGATGTACCAGGATGTGTTTACCCTGACCGTAGAGATTATTGAAATGAGGGAAAAGCCGGTGGTTCCGGCCGGAACGGCCGGGACCAACCTGACCGGAGATACACCGGTACATGATGAAAAAGACATCGGAAAAACATCCGTAAGGGCCATTGCAGATGTCGGGCTGCTGGACATCGACCAGAAGAATATCCGTCCGGTAGATCCTGAAGTGGAGATTATCGGCGCCAGCTCAGATATGATGATTTTAGATCTCGGAGGCAATGCCAGCCATTTCAAGGTGGGAGATACCCTGGAATTTACCATGAATTACATGGCCGTCCTCAGAGCGATGAATTCTGACTATGTGGATAAAAAAGTGGTTCAAAAAGTCGCCGCTAACGACCATAAAATACTCGAATTCAGGAACTGATGTTCTGATCATCATCAATATTGCAAAAACAGATGCCTAATCCTGAATCCACAATGATGATGCGGACCAGCCTGTTCATCAAAGTTTCTCCTTATCTTTATGCCTCCATGCACTTCCTATTATGCTGAACCAGGACATCAGGACTTTTACTTTGACCCAAATAAGTACTCATCCGGTACTCAGGGGAGAACTCGTCATCCTTACAATTTCGGAATTTCTCCGTAAAGCCGCAGACGGCAATCATTATAAAAATAAATTTTATACGGTACTGATGTTCAGCAAAGGAAAAGGAAGCCTTCAGATTGACCACCAGCTTTTTGAAATTCGCCCCAACAGCTTTTTTTTCATCAACTACCATCAGGCGTATAGTTTTACCGGCATCGAAGCGTGTGAAGGCAATGTGGTTCTGTTTACCAAATCTTTTTACAATTACATTTATACCGGCAACAGGATCATTAAGAGCGATACTGCCCTGGCAGATCTTTCACCCTGCATTACAGGGCTTACCGGTGAAAAAAGGAAAGACCTGTGGCAAAGTTCTGAGGCCCTGAAAAAAGAATATTCTACCCAAAATAGCCTGTCCAAAGAGATAGCCTGCCTCCAGCTTAAGGTGATGATGCTGAAATACATCCGGAATACACGCCCTGTTTATGCTATTCAGGAAGCGCCGGATCGCAAGAAAGAACTGGCTGACCGGTTTTCAGCATTGGTGAACCTGCACTTCAGGGAGCTGAAAAGCACTTCCGAATATGCGGGAAAACTTAACATTACGCCCAATTACCTCAACGCTGTCATCCGTGAACGCCTGGATATGACCGCCGGACAAATTATTAAGAACCGCGTGATCCTGGAAGCGGAACGGCTGCTGCTCCACACTACCCTCTCCATTGCAGAGATTGCCTATGACCTTGGATTCAGCGACAGGTCACATTTCGGGAAATATTTTAAAGCCGAAAAAAAACATTCCCCTAATGAGTACAGAAAAAAAGAAAGCCGGCCTGTGGACAACACATGACCGGCTTATAGTATTCATAATACAGTGCTACAATAACTGTGGCTGTACCTCACCATAGAAATACGGCCTCAGGATATCCTCAAAATGGTATAACCCGTTTTCCTTATCCTTCAGGTTCCGTGCTGCAAATAAAGCCCCGTTCCCGAACGCTTCCCTGGAAATCGATTCATGTACCAGGCGTACGGTCTGATACGGGAACCCGAAGATCACTTCATGCTTTCCGACAATTCCTCCAGCCCGTACCGAATTGATGCTCTCCGTACGGATGTCCAGCGTTTCGGCAATCTTGACAGCTGTTCCGGAAATTCCGGCTTTGGCTTTGAAATGTTCTTCAATCAGTTCAATATCCACTTCCGGAGCTATTTTCTTCAGCATTGAAGCGGCAAACAATAGGTAATTGACGCCTAATGTAATATTCGGCGACCAGAATACCACCGTACGTTCCGAAAGCATCCTCAGGAATTCCTTTTCGTGTTCATCATAGTGAGAAATGGCCGATATGATTTTGATCTGCCTTTCAGCTGCCGCCTCACCGTATGTATAAATCCCGTCTTCCGTAGAGAAATCGATAATAATATCAACCGGATATGTATCCAGGAAGTCACCGACCTCCAGTCCCTGCTGTGAAACAATACGTGCAGGATCAGCCGCCATCATTCCCAACAGCTCTTTGGCAGAGCCGTTTTCCATCACCGTACTGTCTCTCAGCACCCATTCCAGGGAAAATTCTTCATGCTGAAGGATGACGTTAGCCACCGCTTTCCCTGCCTTTCCGAATCCTATTAAACCTACTTTCATATGATTATAATTTAAGTGAAACTTCTATGCTTAGAAACACCTCATTTTCTTCCAATACTTCATTTAATGAAAAAATTTTCGTGTGTGAGTACTTAAAAATACGCATTATTGTTGTAACAGGCAAATTAGACATGATATCGTTAATGTTTAAAAAGCGGCAAAAGTGGAATGCAAATGTGAAACAGGACGGATGATATTCCCCCAATCAGATTAGAGTACCTTCGTTGTCTGTTGCCACTCTCATTGCGGCTCTGATCCCAATTGATTTATATTGTAAATAACATACATTGTATAATTATATACTTATTTAAATATAAAAGTAAATTAATTCACTAAATTTGATTAACCAAAAGATAATTATGGAAAATGAAACTTTGATCACGCGGGAAAAATTATTTGACCTGTATGGAGATGATATACTGAGCCATGGTGAAAGACCTAAAAACGTCTACCTCTTCGCCAAAAAGCACGGCTTTGAAGAAAAAGATTTTTACGATTACTTTTCCGGTTTTAAACATATGGAAAGAGAAATGCTGGAACACCTGTTCAGCAAATCCATTGAGCTGACTGAAAAGGTTGAGCACCGCGAAGTTAGTTCTGCGAAAGGGGTTTTACTGAACCTGTACTTTATATTCTTTGAAAACCTTACGATGAACCGCTCCCTTGTGCTGATGATCCTGGGCAGGGATTTCAGGCCGGGAGCAAAGGTACTGAACAGCCTGCGGGAAACGCACAGGAAATTGATCAGGACCCTGGATTTTAATGACCGGGACCTGCCGGGAAAAACAGGGGAAAACTTCAGGAACCTGAATGAAAAAGCACGTGAGGAAGTGTTATGGCTGCATCTGGTTTCCTGCCTGGAGTTCTGGCGTAAAGATACCTCGCCGGCTTTTGAAAAGACCGACATCTATATTGAAAAGACAATTGATACGGGTTTTGAACTGGCCGACAACGAACCGGTGAGAAAAGCGATTGACCTCGGTAAGTTTTTGTGGAAAGAAACCTTTAGAAAGCATTGATATGAAGACCCTGAATACGATACCGACCGGAAAGATAGAGCGCGCCGGAAACCTGCTGAAGGCAGGAGCAAAAGTAGGAGTCAATTACCTTAAATACTACGGAAACCGGATGACCGGCGACCAGGAAGAAGCCCGTAAAACGTTGCATGAAGACAATGCATCGGATATTTATGATTCACTGAAGGAGCTGAAAGGCTCTGCGCTTAAGGTAGCCCAGATGCTGAGCATGGAAAAAAACATCCTTCCGCAGCAGTACGTGGAAAAATTTTCCCTGTCGCAGTTTTCTGTTCCGCCCCTTTCCGGTGCACTGGTCAGAAAGACTTTCCGGAAATACTTCGGTAAGAATCCTGATGAGATTTTTGATGAATTCTCCCAGGAATCGGTTAATGCAGCCAGCATAGGCCAGGTGCATAAAGCTCAGAAGGACGGCAAAGAACTGGCCGTAAAAATACAGTATCCGGGCGTGCGCGAAAGCATATCCAGCGACCTGAAAATGGTGAAGCCCATTGCCATGAAGATGTTCAACATCCGCAAGGAAGGCTCAGAGGACTATTTCCAGGAAGTGGAAGACAAGCTGTATGAAGAAACGGATTACAACCTGGAACTCCAACGCAGCCAGAGCATTGCAGATGAGTGCCGCCATCTTCCCAATCTTCTTTTTCCGCATTACTATCCGGAATACTCCTGTGAGAAGATCATTACGATGGACTGGATGTCGGGGCTCCATTTCTCCGAGTATGTAAAGCTGAATAATACCCGGCAGGACCTGAACCGCATCGGCCAGACCTTATGGGATTTCTATATGTACCAGATGCATATCCTGAAAAAAGTACATGCCGACCCGCATCCCGGTAATTTCCTTATTTCAGCAGACCATAAGCTGATCGTTATTGATTTCGGATGTATCAAGGAGATCCCGGCGGAATTTTATGTCCCGTATTTTGAACTGGCCAAAGAAGAAAACCTGAATAATCCGGAACGCTTCATGGAAAAGCTGTATGAGCTGGAAATCCTGCGTCTAGACGACAGTGCCGAAGAAAAAGCCTTCTTCTCCAAACTGTTCTATGAATTGCTGGAATTGTTTACCCGGCCCTTCAACAGAGAGACCTTCGACTTTTCCGATGAAGGTTTTTTTGGCGAGATTGCGGACCTCGGACAGAAATATGCCAAGCTGAGCGAATTCAAAGGGATGAATACCAACAGGGGTTCGCGGCATTTCATTTACCTGAACAGGACATTTTTCGGGTTGTACAATATGATGCATGACCTGAAAGCCAAAGATACCGTTATCAATAATTTTAAACTACATACCTCCTGACATGCCTGCCGGACTGCCGTCTAAGATCTGTGCATCCTGCGGGCTGCCTTTCAACTGGCGAAAAAAATGGAAAATGTGTTGGGATGATGTCAAATACTGCAGCGAAAGATGCCGGAAAAACAAAAAATCAATATCCTCTGGTACACCAGGGACCTGAGGGTCCGCGACCAGGAATCCCTGTACCGTATTATGCAGGAAAAACTGCCGTTTCTGGCAGTGTATATATTTGACCCGGATACCTATGCAGAAGGACCATACGGTTTCCGGAAAACCGGAAAATTCAGGGCAAAGTTTACCATGGAAAGTGTTCATGAGCTGGAAAACAGCCTGAAAAGCAAAGGCATCCCTTTTGTGATCAGGATGGGGACCACTGAAAGTGTTTTCAGGGAACTGTCGGACATTTATGATATCCAACAGGTATTCTGCCAGGCGGAATGGACGCAAGAAGAAACCGAAAGGCGGGATGCCGTAAAAAGGCTTTTAATGGGTACTTCATGGACCACATCCTATTCACAGCTGCTTACAGATCCGGATGCTGTCTTTTTAAAAATGCAGAAGATTCCTGTACAGTTTACCATCTTCCGGCAGAAACTTGAAAAGGACGGCTTACCGGTAAGGCAGGAATTCGGTTCTGAGGTCCTGAAGTACCAACGCGCTGTGCCTGAAAATAAAATGAGCAGCGATGAGGTATCCCTGAAAAAGCTGGGCTTTGCTGATTTTGAGCAGCCGGCATATACTGCCTTTCCTTTTTCCGGCGGTGAACATCAGGCGCTGGAAAGGCTGCATGATTATTTCCAGGTGACAAAAAACCTCAGCCGGTATAAAGAAACACGCAATGGTTTAACCGGACCGGATTACAGCAGCAAGTTCTCCGCCTGGCTCGCCGACGGAAGCCTGTCTGCCGTTACGGTGTACCATGAAATTAAACGGTATGAAACAGAATACGGAAGTAACGAATCTACGTACTGGCTGGTTTTCGAACTGCTTTGGCGGGAATTCTTCAGATATGTTTCCCTGCAGCACGGCAATATGATCTTCCAACGGAACGGAATCCTTAACAAAGGATATGTTTTCACGTATGATAAGGAAGCGATTGAGCAATGGACCAGCGGAACAACGGAGTCCGATTTCGTCAATGCCAATATGAAGGAGTTGATCACTACCGGCTATATGAGCAACCGGGGAAGGCAGAATACGGCTTCGTATTTCTGTAAAACACTCGGCCAGGACTGGAGGATCGGTGCGGCTTTCTTTGAAGAAATGCTTGTGGATTATGATGTGCACAGCAATTACGGCAACTGGATGTATCTTGCCGGAGTGGGCAATGATCCACGTAACCGGACTTTCAATACGGAGCAGCAGGCAGCATGGTACGATCAGGACAAACAATACAGAAATTTATGGCTCAGCACAGACCCTCAGTAGCACAGCTGGTTTTTCCGCACCAGCTTTTTAAAGACACCGGCTATCTCGATAAAGATCAGCCGGTATACCTGATAGAGGAATACCTGTTCTTTAAACAATATACTTTCCACAAACAGAAAATCGCCTTTCACAGGGCGGGCATGAAATTTTATGAAGACTACCTGAAAACATCAGGATTTACCGTTCATTATATTGAAAGCCAGTCTACATTATCCGATATCAGGAAATTCATTCCGGAACTGGAAAGAGAAGGTTTTAAGAAAATCCGGATCACCGATGTATCTGATCACTGGCTGGAAAACAGGATCAGGAAAACCTCCCTTGAACTTGAAATCCTAGACAGCCCCTTATTCATCAACACCCGTGATGACCTGAAAGAATACTTTGACGGGAAGAAAAGCTACCACCAGACAGACTTTTACCGGCATCAGCGCATATCCAGGAACATCCTTATGAAAGCCGGAAAACCTGTAGGCGGTAAACTGACGTTCGATACCGAAAACCGGAAGAAGTACCCGCGGAACAAACAGCCTCCGGCCATCCGCTTTCCGGAAAACAATCCTTTCTATGAAGAAGCCAAAACCTACACTAACCGGTATTTTGATGATCATTACGGGATACTGACTTCGTACCAGCTGTATCCTGTGACTTTTGAAGAGTCGGAAACATGGCTGAACCATTTCCTGGAAGACCGATTACCGGAATTCGGTGCCTATGAAGACAGCATTGTTGAACATGAGCATTTTCTGCATCACAGCATTCTTTCTCCCCTGCTGAACGTAGGCCTTCTTACTGCATCCCAGGTATTGGAGGAGGTTACGGAATATGCAAAAGAGTTTGATGTTCCGGTAAATTCCCTGGAAGGATTTATACGGCAGATTGTAGGATGGCGGGAATTCATCCGCGGAATATATCTGTATAAAGGCAGCTACCAGCGCAACAGCAATTACTGGAAGCATAACAACAGCCTTCCGGACTCATTCTATACCGGTAAGACAGGAATACAGCCCGTAGACGGTACGCTGAAAAAAATCCTGGAAACAGGATATGCGCATCATATTGAAAGGCTGATGATCCTGGCCAACTTCATGAACCTGTGCCGCTTCCGGCCGGATGAAGTCTACCAGTGGTTCATGGAAATGTTCATCGATTCATATGACTGGGTCATGGTGCCGAATGTGTACGGCATGAGCAGTTTTTCAGACGGCGGTATCATGAGCACCAAGCCTTACCTGAGCGGAAGCAACTACCTGAAAAAGATGAGCGATTACCGGGACGGAACATGGGCAGAGCAATGGGATGCCTTATTCTGGAATTTCGTGAATGACCACCGGGACTTTTTTGAGAAAAATCCGAGGCTGGGAATGATGCTGCGGACCCTGGAAAAAATGCCTGCAGAAAAAAGAGAACAACACTTTACAACCGCAAAAGAAACCATTAAGAACCTGAAATAATGAACAGAATATTCAATACGGAACAAACCGACCGCATCATTGAGATGGCCTGGGAAGACCGCACACCGTTCGAGGCGATCCGCTTCCAGTTCGGCATCACCGAGGCAGAAGTCATTGAACTGATGCGCCTGGAACTGAAGCCTTCCGGTTTCAGGCTCTGGAGGAAACGTGTGAATTCCGGAGTAAGCCGGAAACACCTGAAGAAAAGGAATCCTGAAATCACCCGGTTCAAATGCACGAGACAGAGAACCATCAGCCTCAATAAAATTTCTAAACGATGAAAAATATAGTCATCATCGGCTGCGGCAAAGGTATAGGACTTGCTGCGGCCCAGCTGCTTGCCAGCCAACATCATATTACGGGAGTTTCCAGAAGCGACGCACCGGAACTTCAGCATCCCAACATAGAATTCCACCGGAAAGACATCCTTACGGAAACACTGGATGACATTGTCTTTCCGGATGTGATAGACGGCCTGATCTATGCTCCGGGAAGCATCAACCTGAAACCGCTGAACAGATTGACAGAGGAAGATTTTAAACATGATTTTGAAATCAATGTCTTAGGTGCAGTAAAAATCATTCAGAAGCTCCTTCCACAACTCAGGAAGCCGGAAACAGCCTCTGTGGTATTATTCAGTTCCGTTGCCGCTCAGCTGGGCATGCCTTTCCATGCTTCGGTAGCAGCGAGCAAAAGCGCCGTTGAAGGACTGGTCAGGAGCCTTGCCGCAGAGTTTTCTGCCCAGAAAATACGCTTCAATGCAGTGGCCCCTTCTTTAACGGACACGTCACTGGCCGCCCATCTGCTTTCCACCCCTGAAAAACGTGAGGCTTCAGCAAAACGGCATCCCCTGCAAAGGATCGGGAGTGCAGAAGAAATCGCCGGGCTTGCCGCTTTCCTGATTTCAGACCAGGCTTCCTGGATCACCGGTCAGGTATTGGGTGCAGACGGAGGAATGAGCCGCATCAGGCTGTAATTTTGGACTGAATATGTTAATCGTTTATCTTTACCTTTTAAAATGAGTGTATGAATACCGATTTTTTTATTGACCTGCTGCATGAAGTCAAGGAATTTGAGCATTCAGGAGCCTGCAAACCCGGTCATACCGTAGAAGATTTCAGACTGTGGCTGAATGATAAAAAGTACCGGAGTGAAAGCCCTGCTACGCTTTTCCGCAATGAGAACCATGCGGCAGCATTAACGGAAAATGAAATCTGCAAGCAGGTATTGCTGCTGAGCCGGTATTCCAGGCAGCTGGTCCGCAAAGGCCTGAGCAGCATCCCTGAACTGGCCAATGAAGAATTTACGTACCTGTACCGCCTGAAAGATGAACCCTTCCTGACGAAGATCCAGCTGATCGAACGCAACGGCCATGAAAAACAAACCGGCACCCAGATCCTGAAAAGGCTGCTGGATCACGGACTGATAGAAGAACGCCATGATGAAGTGGATAAAAGAAGCAAAAGGCTGAAACTGACTGAAAAAGGAGAAGACCTGTTCCATCGTTCCGTAGAAAAGGTGGATCTGACCTCCCAGGTCCTTTCGGGCAGTCTGGATACCGAGGAAAAAGACCAGCTGCTGGTCCTTCTGAGGAAGCTGAATGAGTTTCACGCCCATGTGTATTCTGAACACAAGCATTCGGAAGTAAGCCGGATCCTTGAACTGATTCGCTGAGTAGTCTGCAAAAAAATCTGCCGGACCTTTCAGGTCCGGCAGAATCACCAAAATACTTCACTCATCTTACTGATTCGTTACCGAAAGTTTCACTTCGATATTATTTCTTGTCGCGTTGGAATACGGGCAGATCTCATGAGCTTTTTCCGTGAGTGACTGGGCTTCCTCCTGGGAAACGCCAGGAATGTTCACGTCAAGCTCCACCGCCAGTCCAAACCCTCCGTTTTCCAGCTGCCCGATACTCACCTGTGCCGTCACGGAAGTTTCTCCGGTCTGGGTTTTTGAAAGGCTGATCACCCGGTTCAGGGCACTGTCAAAACATGCTGCATACCCTGCCGCGAAAAGCATTTCCGGATTGGCATAATCATCATTGGCTCCACCCAGTGCTTTAGGCATTTTCACATCGGTATCTAGCACACCGTTTTCACTTTTTACACGTCCGTTTCTTCCGCCGGTTGCGGTTACTTTTGTGGTATATAACGCTTTCATCTTATTCTTTTAATGTTTTAATAATGTTCTGGACACTTTCTTTCAGCCGGATCAGGTCCTCAGGATCCACTTTGGTACTGGCAATGATTTTTTCGGGAACCGAACAGGCTCTGGATTTCAGCTGCTTACCTGCTTCCGTTACACATATTTCCACTACCCTTTCGTCCTCCTTTTTACGCTTCCTGGTAATCAGTCCTTTGGCTTCAAGCCTTTTGAGCAGCGGAGTCAGCGTACCGCTGTCCAGGTAAAGCTTTTCCCCAATACAGCTTACTGTCATTCCGTCTTGTTCCCAGAGCACCATCATAACGAGGTACTGCGGATAGGTCATATCCAGCTCATCCAGGAACGGACGGTACAGACCCGTGATTTCTTTCGCAATCACGTAGAGCGGGAAACAGATCTGGTTTTCCAGCTTTAAGTTTTCTGGAGCTTCCATAGGCTGAAAATTAAATGGTTTTTACTTTTTAATGATGAATTCCTCCATAGGAACCCTTACTTTCTTCATCGTTGACAACCAGTCGTTCTGTTCATCACGGTATCCCAGGTACAGCAGGCTTACACTTTTAAGTCCCATGGCTCTCAGTCCAAGGATTTCATCCACGATCTCATTGCTGAAGCCTTCTGCCGGTGTACTGTCTACTTTAAGCTCGGCAGCCTGAGCCAGTGCAAATCCTAACGCGATATAGGTCTGCCTTGCCGTATGCTCAAAATGCTGTTCAGGAGTCTGTGCGCCATACATTTCCTTGATCTTATCGGTATAGCTTGAAAATCTTCCTCTCGGCAGATCCCTCACATCGGTATGGTGGTCATACACCTGGTCTATCTTTTCATCTGAATAACTGTCCCAGGCTGCAAAGACCAATACGTGGGAACAGTCTCTCATCACTTCAGGATTCAGGGCACCCTGTACCATTTTTTCTTTCAACTCCTGATTTTCCACCACAATCAGGCGGAACGGCTGAAGCCCGGATGAAGTCGGTGCCAGTCTGGCAGCCTCAATAATTGTATGTAAATCTTCCTGTGATACTTTTTTGGAAGGGTCATATGCTTTTACAGCATGTCTCCAATTCAAATCTTCTAATAATGACATTATTGTTTTATTTTATGTGGTACTTTAAATTAAGTTATAAAGTGTACTGCAAATATATGGCCAAATTAAATTGCACACAATTTAATTTTATAAAACATATCTATGGTAATGAATAGATTTTTCTAATGTAATATATCTTGAAGGGAAAATGAACAAGGATAACGAATAAGGAAAAGCTCATGTTTTAAAGGATCTCTTTTTCGACGTTTGACGAATTTACATCACCACTCTCCTTTTTTATTGCCTAGCTTATTGTCTTCCATCTTCCGCAGCCACGAAAAAAATAATACAAATTTCATTATAACGACTTTTAAAATTAATTTATTCTTCAAAATAACGCACGCCAACTTATACTGGCAGGCAATTTGTTTGTTTCAATAAAAAATATACATTATGAACACCACATTAAAAATAACACTTGGGCTGCTTGCGGGAGGTACATTGGTCTATCTGGCCGGCAAAAGAAAAAAAGCGGCAGCCAAATTATTTACGGCTCCGGATGGCAATACATACGGAGAAAACCAGGTGTACCGCACCATTGATAATAAAATGTACAAAAACGGAAAAGAAATCCATTACGGACATCCTGAACCGGAAAATAATTCAGGTTCTTCGACCAAGCATTATGCTGAAAACGGCGATCAGATCCCTAAAAATTACCAGGCTGCCAATAAGAATATCAACTACCATCAAAAAGGAGTCAGACACCATTAAAAGCATGACTGATAAGCATAATAGCCCGGATGTAGATTTCCGGGCTTTTTTATTATAGCAAGTCAGCCTTTGTCTTTCTTCCACTGTTTCTTCATGTCCGCGTATCGGGGTTCTGCTTCTGCATCTTTCCACTGATCATAAAAAATGGCTGCTGCTTTGGCTTTTTCCGGGTCTCCCGTACCTCTTTCAAGTTGTTGATAATCTTTTTCTGCATCGTATTTTTTGCCGCCTTTATAATTGAAATACCGTCTTGCCCGGGTATAGCCCATCTGAAGGTATTTCCTGGCCATGTCCGCGCCCACAAAATCACCGTTTTCCAGGTAATCCATAAAAAGGCTGAAAATTTTCCGGGAACTTTCTTCGGCAATCGGTACGGTCCTGAAACGCCAGTATTGTCCGATCTCGCTTTTATAGGGTTCACAGATCAAAACGCCCTGCTCTCCTTTACCCACCCGGTACAGTTCCGGATGCAGCCGGTAATCGATATCCGGCTTCCAGGGGTAACCGGCAGCATTGAAATTCAGGTAACTGGGACGTTCTTTTTTCATAGGATTGTTTTTGCAAAGGCTGTGCCTTGATTGTGTCTGTTATGGAACCATGAACAGACGGTCAATCTTTTTCCGGACCGCAGGCTCAGGACAGACGTTATAAAATTCCCTGATCAGGTCTGTGGAAACCGGCTTTTCAGGATACTGATGAAGCCGAAGGAAATTCCTGAGTGCCGTATTGACCTTTTTCTCACCGATAAGCTCACTCAGTTTCACCATGGCTACGGCTCCTTTGGAATAGGCAATATAATCATGGTCGGGACTTACCTTATCCAGAGGCTCATCACCGGACAATCCTTTTCCACGGTTGTAAATCTGTTCATGCATCTTTACTTTTTCCATCATTTCTGACTTTCCGTACATTTTTTTATACAGCATCATTTCAGTATACATGGCTAAGGTTTCCGTCAGCATAGCCGACCCTTCACGATCATCGGGATCTACCGAACTGTTCCCCCACCAGAGATGGGAAAGCTCGTGGCCGGCAAGCTCATTGATGACATCCTGGCCGAGTCCCGGGAGAATCCGGGTATGGAACAGCTTATTTTCAGGCATAAAGATTACTGAGGGATATGCTGTGGCGGCAAATCCTTCCGTAAAGGAGGATATTTCTGCAAAGCTGATGCTTTTGAAAGGATAGCGTCCGAAGTTTTCAGAACAATAGTCTAAAGTAAGCCGGGCATTTTCCAGCAGGCGGTGGACATTTTCACCATGGTCCGGATGGTACAGGATCCGGATAAGGATTCCGTTATGCATTGTTTCTTTAACGGAATATTTTGCAGAAGAAACAGCAAAACGGAAAGGTATGCCGGCAGCATGGTATTCAAAATAAGCCCTGCCCTTTTTCATGAAACTCCTCACCGGATCTCCGGTGCCAACAGCGGTCTGTCCTGCTTCTGTAGAGACCTGCATATTAAGATCAACAAAATCTTTCCTGAATACTTGCGGTGCGTTAAGTTTTTTAATGCCGGGATATTTTCCCAACCCGTATTTCCTGCGCTGGTCATCATCTGTGACTTCATAGCTTTCCTGATATCCGATAACCGGATAATACCTGCTGATCCGCATGAAGGAGCCGTTACTCAGAATGGCATTGAAAGGATCATGCCCATTCACCGGTACCGACTGATAGGCAATATCAAAGTCAAGAAATCCCGCATCTCCCGGAAGTAAAGGTTTTTTAAGATGAACGGCAGTGGTTTTTACGTTGATTTTAATGGTTTCTCCTGGCATTTTCAATACTGCCGATTCTAATTTGAGATCAGGATGAAAAGTAACCAGGATGCTGCTGATCGGGTGCCGGCTGTGATTGACCAACGTATACGTTCCATGGATCCTGTATGCTTCTGAAGAAGGATACAGCATGATTTCCGTACGGACTTTTGCAATATCCGGCTGAGGGATAGTCCTGTACCTTTGGTACTGTTTTTCATAAGCAACAGCCATGCGGATATCCTCATCTTTATCTTTAGGAATATACCCGTGCAAGAAACTGACCGCACTGGAAATTCCCGCAGCCAGGATCAGCAGTCCGATGACTGAATGCCTTATATGTATTTTCCGGGTTACGATCCACCGGTTGGCTATCACCAGTATCATGATGAGAGAGCTACCAAATATCAATCGCTGTGCAAATGCCAGGGCGTAAGTTCCGTACCCGTTAAAATCACTGTAGACACCTTTATAATCTGAAAAGATCCTGAATACCGGAGAAGGAATCAGCATTTTTGAAACAGGGCCGGTCAATATTCCAACAGCCACTACGGATATCCCCAGCGCCACAAACCGGTTGCTGATCCGGTCATTAATAAGGAGCACCAATCCGGAAAACAGGATCAGCGGCAATGTGTTAAAAAGAATAATTCCGGCATATGCGATCCACCTGATTTTCAGGTAACTGAAGAAGATCTGGAATATCAGTGCTTCAAGAATGAGGACAGCAGTAAAAAAGAACAACAGTAAGCTTATGGAAAGCCAATGCCCGTAGATTTTATTTTTTGTGAAGAATGCAGACTCCTCAATCACGCTGAATCCTGACAAAGAACTTCTCCAATACATGTCATTGACAAAATAAGCCACTAACAACAGTCCTACCATATAAAAATTCTTAAGGATTATAGCCGACAGCAGTCCGGAACCGGCATACTGCTGTGGAATGCGGATGCCCTGATCAATTCCTGCATACATCTCCATTCCTATGTAAAATACGAGCAATACTGTTACCGCTACCCAGGCTACGCTTTTAAAAAGGTAAGTAAGGTCTATCCGCGCCAGTGACCCGACAGACTTCAGAGCGGAAACCATTCCGAAAGACGGCAGTACGGATATATATTCCTTAGTACGATGAAGGGGAAAGTACTCTGCCGGAAACTGATCCTTTTTCTTTTTAAAAACCGTCAAGGAAATGGAAAACTTCCGGAATGCCAGCATCAGAAAAACTGCTGAAAGAGCAATGTACAGCATTCGGTTAGCCAGTAAGAAACCCGAACAGGAAACTATTGAAGTATTCCTTTGCAACACAGACCATGAAGCCGACCGGTAAAAATAGGCAGACAGGCCGAAAGGATCTGCCAGAGCGGATACCTGCTGTGCCCATTCAGACTGGGGCAGGTTTCCCGACATAAACGAAGCATTGGAGAAGACAAGCAGGACCATATATGCCACATACAGTAGGAGCCCCCCGACAATGACCAGTAGTTTTTTCCGGAAGACCATCGCGATGTAAAACAGCATGCTGCAGACCAGGAATGTATTCAGCGACCCGAAGATCAGCAGCGGATACAGATAATGCCAGAAATGGAAAGACGCCTGCATTTCACTGCCTGAACGCAGCTGGTGACCGACTGCCATTCCCAGGACCAATACTGCAAAACTAAAAAAAGTCTGCAGGAAATAGCTCAGGAATTTCCCGGTAAGATAAGACCTCCGGGAAAAAGGATAGGTAAATATCAGGATATCAAAACCGGAATCCCAGTCTTTAAACAGGATCCTGCCTGAATGGATCATGGAGATAAAAATTACCGACAGACTTAGCATCCCGGTCAGGAATCCTATGCTGTACGGGGAATTGAGGTAAATCCCCTTTCCTACTGAAAAATTGAAACGCATACCGCAGAATATGCCTGCAAGAACCAGTAATGCAGCCACAAGATAGACTGACCAATGCCGTATAAGGCGCTGGATTTCGAAGGATAGCAAAATGTTCATTACTAAATGTTTTGGGAAAGTGTTTTGAAATAAACGTGTTCCAGCTGAGGCGTTACAGCATGGAATCCTTCAGGCTGATCTTCCGAAAAGACGGTAAGGTATAGCTTCCTGTTGATCAGCTGACGGCTGATGACCTGGTATCCGGCAGTTTCCGGTTCTTGCTGTACCAAAGATTTTGCCCATATCTTTCCATCCAGTCCGGCAATTAGCTGCTCAGGTTCTCCTGCGGTCAAAATCCGGCCACGATCCATAACAGCCATTTCGGAACACAGGTTCCTCACATCTTCGACCAGGTGGGTGGAAAGGATGATGATGACGTCTTTGCTGATTGCATTCAGCAGGGTATTGAACCGGTTTCGTTCTCCGGGATCCAGGCCTGCGGTAGGTTCGTCGACAATGACAATCCTCGGATTCCCGAGCAATGCCTGGGCGATGCCGAAACGCTGCCGCATTCCGCCGGAAAAGGTCCGGACCTCTTTTTTCCTGAAACCGGCGAGGTTAACTTTCTCAAGAAGGCTATCCACCTGTTCATGACGTTCGGAGGTATTGCTGATTCCTTTCAGTAAGGCAATATGATGCAGGAGATCCTGTGCGGAAACTTTAGGATACACCCCGAAATCCTGCGGCAGGAAGCCCAGGTTCTGCTTCATATAATCCGGATTTTCCGAGATATCGGTCCCGTTCATCATCATGGTGCCCCAACTGCATTTCTGCAGTCCTGCCAGTGTTTTCATAAGCGAAGACTTTCCGGCACCATTTGGTCCCAAAAGCCCGAACATTCCGTTTCCGATCTCCAGTGACAGATCGTTGACGGCATGGAAACCGTTGCTGTATGTAACGGTCAGATGACTGATTTTTAATTGATTCATTGTCTTGGTTTTAGGCATTACATATCCTGGCCGCGTTTCCGCTGCTTCAGACAACCGTTAAAAAAGTATACAGAGGTGACGGCCGCTCCGGAAAGCCGCCACATAAGTCTGAATAATAGAATTGCCGAAAAACGCAGTTCAGGACCTGCTTCCTTTACAGCATTATTCCCGGTACTCGAGAATATCGCCTGGCTGGCAGTCCAGGATTTTGCAGATCGCTTCCAGGGTATCGAAACGGACGCCCTTTGCTTTTCCGGTTTTCAGGATGGAAAGATTAACGGGGGTGATGCCCAGCTTTTCCGCCAGCTCTTTACTCTGCATTTTTCTCCTGGCAAGCATCACGTCCAGATTGACTATAATCGGCATCTTATATAAATAGATCTTGTTCGTTTTGTAAATGGAGTCCCTGACTGAAAATATTGGCCAGAAACAGACAGAAAATCCCCAGCATGAAATGGATGAACACCAGCCCCCAAATCACATGCTCTACTTCCACAAACCTGGCGGCAACCAGCGCGGCAGGCAGCGGGAAAAAGATGTTATAAAGGTAGAATTTTTTCAGAACAGCGATATTCTTTTGTGTGAACAGTTTCTGTTGGAAGAACACCCTGAATACCCCTGCCGACAGCGCGAAAAATATCCCGTACGCTAACAAAACAGTTAAAAAAGAAAACAGAATGTAGGCAGGATTATTTTCAACAGTTAACAATGGCTGCCCAGCAAAAGGATCTCCAATTTGCAGATACCGGTTATGATCATAAGAATGTACTGCAAGACCGGTCAGCAGACATACAGCAGAATACAGGAATATCAGCAAATATCCCGCCGATAGCAACACACACAGGTAATAAAGGATCCTGGAAATAATTTTGGTCTGGTTCATCAGATAAGTATTATCCTGCAAATATATAATTAATTATCGTAAAACAATAATTAATTATATCAAATTTTTAATTTTAAATCATCGGCAGAAAAAAAACTTCCATGCAATGACAATCAAACATGCAAAAAACCAGAAATTACTATGACGGCTGCTATAATCCTTCAATCTTTAAATTCTTCAATCTTTAAATCTTTAAATCTTTGAATTTTTCAGTCTACCTCCTTAACTTCACAGACATCGCAAAGCCACCGCTTCTTGCCATATTGATTGTAATTTTCGATTTGCTGGTAACCGTCTTTTTATAAATATTATAGCTCTGTGGATTGTTGATGTAGTCTGCATCTTTGCCGTCTTCATATACCGTTACTTCATATTTCCTGCCTTTGTCCAGGAATGAGAAATCAACCGTATAATCCCGCCTGTTCTCATCAGTGATGCCACCTACAAACCAGTTCTCCGTGCCTTTTGCCTTCCTGGCGGTGATGATATAATCGCCCGGTTCGGCGGATAAAATCTTTGTATCGTCCCAGTCTGCGGCCACATCTTTGATGAACTGGAAAGCATCCATATGCTTCTGATAGTTTTCCGGTAAATCTGCAGCCATCTGGAGCGGCATATACATCACCACATACAGAGCCAGCTGTTTGGCCAGGGTAGTCTTCACAAAACGCTTGTCCCCCGGGAAGTAATAATCCAGCTTCGTCTGGAAAATCCCCGGCGTGTAATCCATAGAACCTCCGATCCATCTGGTGAATGGAAGAATAGTCTGATGGTCCGGATTATTGCCCCTGAATGCTTCATGTTCGGTTCCTCTGGCAGCTTCGGCTGAGATCCAGTTCGGATACGTCCTGCTCTCCCCGCCCGGACGAACGGATTCGTGGGAATTCACCATGATTTTGTATTCATTGGCTTTTTCAGCGATGCGGTAATAGTGGTTGACCATCCATTGGGAATTATGATGTTCCCCTCTCGGGATAATGTCACCCACATAGCCGGTTTTTACAGCATCATAACCATAATCGTTCATCAGTTTAAAAGCTTTATCCGCCCATCGCTCATAATTCGTTGCAGAACCGGAAGTTTCGTGGTGCATGATCAGCTTAATGCCTTTGGAATGGGCATAATCATTCAGCATTGTAAGATCGAAATCGGGATATGGGGTGATGAAATCGAAGACAAATTCTTTGTTATGCCCTACCCAGTCTTCCCAGCCTACATTCCATCCTTCTATCAGGAGGCCGCCGAAACCATTGGCCGCCGCGAAGTCAATGTATTCTTTCACTTTCGTATTGTTAGCCCCATGCTTTCCGTTAGGCGTCAGTTTGCTGAAATCGGTTTTCCCGATATGGACATTTTCTGCAGTAGAATACTTCCACTGGGATTTGCCAATGATCATTTCCCACCACACACCCATGTATTTCGTAGGATGGATGTAGGAAGTATCTTTATATTTGGTCGGTTCGTTAAGATTGAACATCATTTTGGAGGCCAGCACCTCTTCTGCTTTCGGGGAAACGATAATCGTTCTCCACGGCGATACGGTTGAAGTCTGCATATAGCCTTTGGCTCCCTGTCCGTCAGGAGTAAGATGGGTTTTAAACTTAAAATTGACCGCATCCACTTCAAGGTTGGAAGCCGGGTAATCCAACACTGCCGCTTCTCCGATATTGATGTACAGCGGATATTTTCCTTCTTTTTTCAGCATCAGCGGCGACTGGACGGCATTCCTGATCAGTGCTTGGGAGGAATGGGGATCATGGCCCTGGTCCCAACGCGCCGGGATTTCAGACACCAGAGTCGTCTGCGGCTGGTATTCCTGGGAATCGTAATCGCCAACGATCCACCAGGCTTTCATATCGGTTGGGAAATCGATTTCAGAATCCTCTTCACGGATCACGAAATAGTTCAGGTTTTTCTGCTCCGGAAATTCATACCTGAATCCCAATCCGTCATTGAACAGCCTGAATTTAACTACCATATCCCGGTCAGTTGCATCCTGGTGCAGGGTAACCGCCAGTTCATTATAATGGTTGATGTAGCTTTTCTTCTCGCCCAGTACCGGTTGCCAGCTTTCATTTTTGGAATTCCGGTTCTCAGCTTTTTTGGTAAATCCATTATTCAGATCGAATTTAGCATCTTCCGGCTTCGCAATGTCAGAGGCAAACTTAACAGCGGTATCTTTAAACAACCTCAGTCCCAGCTTAGAGTCTTCCACGACCACTGCTCCGTTGTATTTCAGGTTGTAATACGGGATTCCCTGCTTCAGCTGGAAGTTCATTTCAAACTTCCCATCCGGCGACTGCAACGTCTGGGCATGAATGCCTGCAGATATAACGGAACACAGCAGTGCTCCCAGGATTGTTTTTTTCATAATGATGATTTGGTGCTGTAAAATAAACAAAGTTTTGCCTTCCCGCAATGATTGCAGTCTGAAGCAGCCATACAACTTAGAATACCCACTGCCAAAAATAGTATCTACACTGAAATACAAGCATAAAAAAAGCTACTCAAAAGTAGCTGTTAAATGGTATGAGTATGAAATTAGAATAAAGAATTCTGCTTCAGGCTTCCGGAGGCACCTTTAGGCAGGAAAACTACTTTCCTGTTCAGCATTTTGGCTTTTTCAAGTACTGCCAATGCTTTCTGACGTTCGATCGCTTTATTCGTGTGTGTAGGGTTATCCCATTGTGTAGAAGTGCTCATAATCAATAATTTTTTTAGTGTTAATGTGTTAAACAGCCGCAAACTGCTTATGATTGATTTAGCATAAAATGGGCCAATTTTGAACGAAATCATAATTAAATCATTTATGTTCATTAAGTTTTGTTCAATAACGTATTATTCTACCTGCAACCCGCTCTCCGCCGAAATGGAAGACCGGGTAATGCCTTGAGTTATTTGTACGTCCGATACCGCACATCAGCGTACCTGATCAACTGATAATTTCATTTAAGAAGAATTTTTTCCACCTGGTTACACTATTTCTGCTTAGTTTAAAATGCCTGGCCAGCTGACTGTTGTTCAGCCGGTTCTTTTTCTGGTACTCCAGCATTTCACAAATGGTTTTCTTATCATAAGATTTGAGTTTCTGGTCAAAACGTGAATCGGCATGTTCTTTTTTACCACAGATAATCTGTTCCAGCCTGATGATATCCATAATATCAATGGTCTTTTTTTTGAGGATATCACTACATAGAGGGGCTTTTTCAGGATATTTTATGGTAAGCATATCCATATAGATTCTTTTATAATTGGGTAATGTTTTCATTTTTTCCATTATTTTTATTTTGTTTGCTGATCCATTTATACAGAGTGGTCTTAGGAATCTTATATTGCTGTATGATTTCCGGTTTGGTTTTCTTTCCTGTTCTGATCAATTCCAAAATGAAATCTATAATTTCCTTGGTGTAAATGTTTTTCCTGAAAACCGGAAGCAGGCTTGATCTATTTTTCATGAGATCTCTTTTTTCCGGTCCGGGAGGGGCATAGAGTATCAGATGTTGTGTGTAAAGCCTGAAAAAATCATATTCCAGAAGTTTGCTCCAGCGAAGGAGAAGGTCTGTATCTAATGACGGCGCCTTATACATCTCGGAAATCTGAGCTTCCGTACAATGGATAAATTTGCAGATCCGGTATGATTTAATTTCGCTTTCCGCGACTTTTTTTTCAATCAGGCTTCCGATGTGAATGTTTTTGAAATTCATGGGTTATTTGTATTTATTGACAGAATATTTCTTCCTATTTTGATTTTTAATAATAAGCCTGCCTGCATTATGGTCAGATACATGATAATCTTACACTATGCTATTTGATCGTTATTATATCAGATAATAACCATGGACGGTGTGGATATAATCTTTTCCGATTTGAATGTGAAAACAAATATCAGGGAACTATGAAAATAGCTGTGACAGATTATGCTTTCCACATGGATAACATCAGATCCATTTTATAAAGTCCTGCATTAGTCTTTTACAGACTAATAAAAAATTCACCTTTCTATGCCTTAGTATATTATGCTACAAACAATTCTTAATACAGTAACAAAAGTCCCAATTTGTGCATACCATTAAAATTTATATCATTTATTAAATAATATCATTAATAATAATAAATATTTATATTACAATATTTTACTAATATACACTTGACCAGTATTATTTAATTATTATCTTTGTTATATTAGTCTGTAAAAGACTAATTATTTGTACTATTTTTGGGATTGTTAAGTAAAATTTTTAATTCTTCATTTATGAATTCTTTTTATTTTTTGTCCCAAAAAGCGGTAGCTTTTAACAATCCCATATACCTCTATGTTGCTGTACATCACAAAATTTCTTACCGGCTTAAACTCCCTTTCACCATCGCATTAAAAGATTGGGATCCTGAGAAACAGCGTCCCGTAAACATTTATTCCAAAAAGCATAAAGAGCTCAATATCCTGCTTAACAGAATCAAAATCCACCTTGCGGAATACCTGCAGGACAAGCCTGGAATCTCCAGTAAAGAAATCTCGGCGGAAATCAAAAAAATATGTTCTGAAAAAACAACTACCTATCCTGAAGGCTCATTCCTTTTCATGATGTCTTCCTACCTTGAAGCCAAAAAAGAAAGCCTTTGCCTTTCTACTTACAGAAGATATGTGGTATTTCTCCGGCTGATGGAAAAATTCGAAGGATTTATAGGCCGGAATATCATTACCGAAGCAGTAGATTCTACCCTGATCAGGCAGTTTTATACCTTCGGGAAAATGGAAGAATATACGGAAAGCACCCTGAACAGAACGGCAGAATTCATCAAAACCATCCTTAATTTCGCTGAACGGCAAGGCATTATCACCCAGGTAAGACAGCTCGAAATTCCTAAGCTCAAAACGGTAAGACGAATACTTGTCCTGGATGAAAAAGAAATTGTAAAAATCCGTAAAACAGCCGTTCCTACGGAGCTCAAAAGAGCTAAGGACTGGCTTCTGATCAGCTGTTACACTGGTCAGAGAATCTCGGATTTTATGCGTTTTAATACAGGACAGCTGATCAAAATCGATCATAAGCCATGCATCTCATTCATCCAGCAGAAGACCGGAAAAGAAATCATCCTTCCCTTGCATCCTGAAGTCCTGAAGATCATGAAGAAATACGGCGGGACATTTCCCCAAGCCATAGAAAAGGCTGTGTACAACGTCCAGATTAAGGAAGTGGCATTGCTTGCAGGAATCAACGAACCGGTCAAAATGCGAAAAAGGAAAGGCTTCAGAGGAAAGGAAACCTGTGCAGAGAAATGGGAAAATATCAGCAGCCACATCGGCAGAAGGAGTTTTGCGTCCAATTTCTACGGAAAAATCCCGACTCCCCTGCTGATGCAGGCCACAGGCCACAGCACAGAGCAGATGTTTCTCAACTATATCAATCCAATACATCATTCCAGAATCGTTTCACTAGGGGAATATTTTGACCGGCTTTACAACGAGAGAGCAGGCTCATAGATATAGATTAAACACGTTGTTCTTCACGCATTCAAAAAATCGTATTTTTTGAAACTTATAATATTTTTGATTTCTCGCAGATCGACAGATCGTATAGCTTTTTTCATGCATTTAAAAATCGTAGATTTTTAAAACTCATGTGTTCTGACTGTTTTCAAAGCTGTACGCTTCATAATTCTTAAGTGTCAAAAACTTTTGTGACTGTTATGGTTTTTACCTTTCGCGGATCATCAGATCACACAGATTTTTACGCATTTAAAAACCGTAGATTTTTAAAAACTAATGTGCTCTAAATGTTTTCAAAGCAGGCTTCTTAAGATTCTCATGTGTCAAAAATTGTGCAGCCTTTTATAATACAGGATTATCAAAACCACCACGTCAAAAATTCTTTGAATTTTCGCCATCCGAGGGAGGGGAATTTTCCCAGATGCTATTTCCCAAAACCGCAAAGATTTTACATACGCACAAAAATCGTAGATTTTTAAAACTCATGTGTTCTGACTGTTTTCAAAGCTATTTTCTTCATAATTCTTAAGTGTCAAAAACTCTTGTGACTGTTGTGGTTTTTACCTTTCGCAGATCATCAGATCACACAGATTTTACGCATCTTAAAAACCGTAGGTTTTTAAAAACTAATGTGTTCTTAATGTTTTCAAAGCAGGCTTCTTAAGATTCTCATGTGTCAAAAAATTATTGTGGCTTTTGCGGCTTGAAATCTCACTCAAACCCTCCCACCCTCTCACTCTATAACTACAAAATCATCCCACTCTGTTAATCTACCATCCCAAACCCTGCAATTCTCAAACAAAAAAATCCCGCTTTTCAGCAGGATTTCAAACATTATTGAGGTTGCAATTATTTTACAGCTTTTTGTGCTTTCTCAGACTCCATCAGGTGATGTTCCAGTGTCGGAAGTGTTTTGCTTGCGAAAGATTTCAGCGATGCATCAGAACCGTCGGAAGCTTCTTTCTTGAAGTTCGCGATGGTTGTCTGGTGATCAGTAACCATCATATCTGCATACATACGGTCGAATTCCGCACCTTTCTTCATTTTCAATGCATCGTATTTTTTCTGCATATCGGCATCTAAAGCTGTTGGAAGAGAATATCCAGCTTTGGAAGCCCATGCTTTCAGCTCATCGTTAGCTTTGGTATGATCTGTTACCATCATTTGCCCCAGTGATTTTACGGTAGCATTGGTAGCATTGGTCGATGCCAATTGTCCTGCCATCACTTCCATCATTCCGCCCATAGCTGCAGCATCAGCGAATTTCTTATCTTGGTCGTTCAGGTTGCTCTTAGCATTGGCATCCATATTGCCGGACATGGCGGTTGAATCTGTACCTGTATTCATCATTCCTGAATCAGCAGGTGTGGACATTGCCGTACTGTCTGCGGACGTATCCGTTGCTGTGGTTTCATTTTTCTTACACGCTACCATAGCTGCAACAGCTAAAATAGCTAAAATTGAGTTTTTCATATTGTATATCATTTAAGAGGTTGTAAAATGGTCGGCAATACGCGATTGCTTCATCTATGGTAACAATTTATTTGCCAAAGTGTTAATAATTCACCGTTATAGATTTAATTCTTTAGATTTTACAATATTGAACAGACTCTGATAAGATATTTTTTTTAAAACATACACTCATTAAGAATACAATTTACTTATGGCCGGCATCGCAGTAAAACAATTGAAATAAACGCACATGAGCAATAAAAAAATTATCCCGGATGGGATAATTTTAAATATATTTCTCATAAACCGGAAGCAACAGGCTTCTGATTTTAGTATTACTTCTGTTTAACGATAATTTTCCTGATCAGGGCATTTCCTGTACCTGTGGTGAGTGCCTGCGGTTTCCCGTTAGCCCAATACAGGGCTGCAGATCCTCCGCCCGGGTTTTCCTGATATCCTGCGGCATACACATCGGTACCTAAAACGTCAATAGTCAATGCATAAGAAACACCTGAACCCACCACTACCGGCGAACCGTTCTTCCAGTACTTGGCAACATTTGAATTCCCGTTGGACGACAGTCCGGATCCTGAAATATAAACATCATTATTTCTCACTGATATCGAATTTCCGCTGACACTTGAAGACCCGTCCTGAATCAGCGTGGGAGCAGACAGGTTTTTAGAATACCGCGTCTGCGACTGCCCCGAATTATTGTAAATCACAGACCACATCATATAGACATCATTCCCCGAAACGGCAATATCCTGATGGTCTGCCGTAGTACTCTGGTCTGAAATATCGGTTCGCTGGCCGTTTTTCCAGTAACAAGTAACCGGCGTAAGCCAGCTGGTCATCCTTCGTTCTCCGATCACATATACATCGTTCCCAACAACAGCGATTCCCTCAGCTACGGCACTCTGGCTATTATCTGTCAGCACAACCGGGATACCGTTTTTCCAGTATTTGGCGATATAGGTGGTACCGCCGGCAATCATTTCCTGCCCTGAAACATAGACATCATTTCCAATGACCGCAATATCAGTGGCGAATGCATCCTGAGAACCGTCCGTTAAATCTGTAGCCACTCCGTTCTTCCAGAATTTTGCCACATACTTTCCATTGGCCTTCACTTCATAACCGGCGACATAAACGTCGTCACCTATCACTTCCATCCCCGCAGCATCGGAAGAGCCTGACCCGGTCCCCAGGACGACTGCGGTTCCGTTTTTCCAGTATTTCGCTTTATAATCTTCACGGCCGGCAGCGTATACAGTCGGTCCGTTCTGGGCCTGATCCGGCTGATCGTCGTCGTTGCTGCAACTGAGGGCAGAAATGCCCGTTAAAAATGCCATAGGCAAAAGGCAGAAAAGAGATTTTATATTCATCGTTGATTATTTATGGTCTCTTACTCAAAAACTGAGCCGAATATCAGCAGGACAGGATGAATAATTGTTAAGATGAAAAATGTATTATTGATATCACCTGGTCCGTAATTCGGTCTTTATTTTACGATATGAAAAACATTTCGCTTCTTTATTTCCCATAACCTCTCAGTGCTCAGAATATTTTTGCCAGCACGAAACCCATAATCAACGCAATCACCGCTGCAATAAGCAGTTTGATATAATCGGTTTTCGGTTCCTCCAACTGCTTTTGCATGCGTTCGTTGTCCTGTTTCAACACGTCCAGCCCAGCCTGTAGTGATGCCGTTTTCTCGCTGATGGCAGACTGCATGTTTTTCTCATACAGGGCTGCAATTTCTTTACGGCCGGCTTCCATCTCTTCCTGACGCTGTTTCTGCTGTGCCGTAAAATGTGCATTCAGCTCCTGGATCTGTTTAGCCGAATTTTCCTGCAGTTTCTGGACGTCTTCATTCCTCTTGGCCAGCTGCTCCGTTAACGTCTGCACCTGCTTTCCATACGTTTCTGAAATTTCTTTTTTAAGCTTTTCAACCTCCTCATTCCTTACTTTCAGCTGTTCATTGAAGGTTTTGCTCTGATGCTCTACCTGCTCCTTAAAGGTTTTCTGGGCTTCCAGGAATTCCTCGTTTTTCTTTTTGAGCTGTTCGGAAAGCGTAGTTACCTGTTCCACGAATTGTTTGGAAACATCTTTCCTCACTTCCTCAATCAGCAACGCCCTGGAGTTTGATTTTTCCTCTGTGAGCTTGTTCAGGATTGCATGAAGGCCGGAGCCATAATCATGAGGGAGGTGGTACCTTTTATCAGCAAGTTTATCCAACAGCGTTTCATCTGCGGTATGGCCCAGTGCCGTAATGGTAATTGAAGGGAGCGCGATGAACTGTTCTGCCAGGCTGAGGTTATTGAATACCTCAAAGCTCTGCTTATCGCCGCCGCCCCGTACCAGCGCAATCACATCATATCCGCCGGCTGAAATTTTGTTCAGGACATCTGAAACGGAAGTCACCGAAGTAATATTGCAGGTATACTCGTCAATATCGAAATCTTTGGACGACACATCGAGGCCTTCATAAAAATCTTTCTGCACAATGGCATTATGCCCGTAGATATTGGCGATCCTGACTTTCTCAGACTGAAGGACTTTATTCCTGATGAAGGTTTCCAGGTCCTGTGAACCCTGCTCCAGCTTCCTCTGGATAAGATCGTACCGCTTCAGGTCCTCTTCGGAAACGGCTTTCTCTTCCTGGGAAATGATTTCATCAACCACAAAAACCAATTCGATGCTGGAATTCTTGACTCTCTTCTCTATGAATCCGCGAAGGGTGTAGAGTTCGTTATTGACGATTTTGCTCCTGAGCAGTCCGGGCATCTTAACCCCGATCGAGGTACTGTCGCTTTCGGAGTATAAAAAGTCATAGTAATAATTGACATAGGCTTTACCGCCTCCGTAGGAATACCGGCCTTTCAGGTAGATCAGGTTAACGGTTGCATTGAGCTTCAGGGCATTGTTGAACAGGCCGATAACGGCTGCCGGGGAATAGATCTGGTAAGTAGGTTCGCTGCCCTGCATAGGATGATGGTGTAATAATAGGAAATTGGTGCAAAGATAAGACTGTCTGCCGGATATTCCGGCTCATCCGGCTCTTAAATTATTCCTGAACATCTCACGGGTACAGTATACTAAAGAATTCCCATTCATGTGGTATCAGATTTGTACCTCTCTGGCAAAGGCGGTACCTTGTCTTACCATCTTTTTCAACACCTTTTTACAATTTATTAACCACAATACTCTATGAAAATATTTCTTACCGGCGCAACGGGATATATCGGTAAAAGACTTCTGATCCAGCTTCTGAGTGCCGGCCACGAGGTCATCTGCTCTGTACGGGACAAAAAACGTTTCGATGTATCTCCGTATAAAAATTACGATCATCAGCTGAGCGTGGTCGAACATGACTACAATGATCCGGCGACCTTATCCGATATAGATCAGGATATTGATATTGCCTATTATCTCATCCATTCCATGTCTGCCAATGCAGATTTCAGTAAAGCCGAAAAAATATCCGCTAAAAATTTCGCGCAGACTATTGAAAAGACGAATTGTAAACAGGTGATTTACCTGACCGGTATCGTGAATGAAAAAGAACTTTCGAAGCACCTTCAATCCAGAAAAGATGTTGAGGAAGAACTCAAGTCCGATTCTTATGCCTTAACCGTGCTGCGTGCAGGGATCATCATCGGTTCGGGATCTGCCTCCTTTGAAATTATCCGCGACCTGGTGGAAAAACTTCCTGTGATGGTAGCCCCGAAATGGTTGAAAACACTGTGCCAGCCTATTGCAATCAGGAACGTCATCGAATTCCTGATAGGGGTCATTGGAAAAGCCTTTACGTATAATAAGCATTTCGATATTGCCGGCCCGGATGTGCTTTCCTACAAAGAAATGCTGCTTATCTTTGCGGAAGAACGGAAACTGAAGCGGACGATTATCTCCGTACCGGTCCTCAGCCCTAAATTATCGTCTTACTGGCTGTATTTCATCACCTCAACATCATACGTACTGGCCAAAAACCTGGTTGAAAGCATGAAGATCAATGTTGTGGCAGAAAAAAACGACCTTGCCGAACAGCTGGGCATTCATCTACTGACCTACCGTGAAAGCCTGAGGCTGAGTTTCGACAAAATCGAACAGAATGATGTGCTTTCAACGTGGTACGACTCTTTCGGGAATTACCGGTACTCCAAAAATATGTGGGATTTCCTGGAAGTTCCTACCATGGGGGTTTTTAAAGATAAAAAGACAAGGAAGATCAAAGATGAGCAGAAAACCCTGGACAAGATCTTTGGGATCGGAGGAAAAAACGGATGGTACCATGCCAATTACCTCTGGAACCTCAGGGGAAGCATCGATAAACTCTTCGGAGGGGTCGGGCTGAGGAGGGGCCGTAAAAATTCCAAACTGATCAGCGCAGGGGACAGTGTGGATTTCTGGCGCGTACTGTATGCCAGCAGGACAGAGAAAAGGCTGCTGCTGTTTGCAGAAATGAAAGTGCCGGGTGAAGCATGGCTGGAATTCAGGATTAAAGACGGCAACCTGATCCAGGAAGCTACTTTCCGGCCGGTAGGACTCTGGGGAAGATTATACTGGTATGCAGTACTCCCCTTCCACGGCTATATATTCAACGGAATGATCACAAAACTCACGGATGATAAGGATTAATATTCTCTGCATCAATGCATGCGGACAGCATTTGAAGAAAATTTAAAATATTTCCGACATCTTTTTAAAATTGGCTCCGTTTTTGCCAAGCCAACACTATGAAGACTATTTATATCCTGGAAGATGAGACAGGCATCAGAGATGCACTCCAATTACTCCTGTCATTTGAAGATTACGATGTGCGTTCTTTTTCTACCGTAGAAGCATTCAACAACAGAGATACTTCAGCTGTGCCTGACCTGTTTATCCTGGATGTAATGATGCCCGACGGATCCGGAACCGAAGTATGCAATCAGCTAAAGAACGAACCGGCAACTTCCGGTATCCCTGTAATGATCATCAGTGCTCATGCCAAAGCGGAACAGGTAACAAAAGCCTGCAATGCGGACATGTTCGTCAGCAAACCTTTTGATATTGATGATGTTCTGGTTAAAATAGAAAACCTGACCAGTTCTGAAGCAGGAGTTTAAGATCTCAACTCTTATATTGACTTATTTCACATAAAAACTCCGGAGCTAAAAGCTCCGGAGTTTCTGTATATCAGTTTCAAATCTGTTATGCTGATTTTTCACCTGTCTTTTAAGATGCACTTTTTTCAAGGTATTTCCTGATGCTTTCTTTCGGAAAAAGATCAAGGACCTGATCCACATCAATGATTTTATGTTCATTAATGATGCTGTCTACCGCTTTTGCAGCACCGGGCTGATTAACCAGCCGCTCCAGGAGCCCATAGGTATTCACCATCTTCTTATGGGTATTCTCCTCATCGCCTCCAAACCAGGAACCGTTAAAATGATGGCTCACATAATTGCTCGGGAGATCCTGTGAGAAATACACGGACGGATACAGCGTTACGTCATACTTAAGCTTTTGTATGGTATCGCTGTAACGGTCGGCACCGTATTCTTTTTCCAGCATTTCAGAGAAAATGTCGGTATTGATGCGTTCTACAAAGCCTTCCTGCCGGTCATAATAGGCCACAAAGTCTTCTGCCAGCTTATGTTTGGGCTCTGCCATCCAGAATGCGGAATACGGTACGCCTTTTACCTCAAACCCGCAGACCGCTTTCTCATCCAGGAATTCATCCAGAGGAAGTTTGAGCTCCATATCGGTATCCATGTAGATGCCACCGTGTTCGTACATTACTTTGGAACGCACATAATCAGACACGAATGCCCATTTTTTCTGTTCAAAAGCTTCTTTTACATAGTTGTTGTCTTCCAGCGGGGCATTGCTCTCGTTCCATTCTACCAGTTCGTAATCAGGATGGATTTTCTTCCAGGAAGCGATGCAGTGTTCAGCCAGTTCATGTTTTGGGTGACCGCCAAACCAGCAGTAGTGTATTTTCTTCGGAATCATATTATTTATTTTTTTGGTGTCGAATTCAGGCGGGCATCTGCCGCCTCGGTATTGTTTGCAAAAATTAAACCTTAATGGGTTGTTTCAGAAATATTTTTCCTGCCGGACACCCTTTTCTGCATGATTAAAATTAAAGGTGAGATCCATAAAGAACACCTTTCTCTTAAAAACAATATCCGGCACTTAAGATCCTATGGCAAAAAATCACAGTTATGATTGATCAGTCGGTTGAAAATGGTACATTTATTTCTTACTGAATAAGGAATGATAATCGATTATTTTACCTGTATATACTTATGGAGCAACCTTATCACCCCCGTTATCTGCCTAAAAAATATGTAGAGATCACCCCGCCGGACTGGATCAAGAACGCTACGGTCTATGAGCTTAATATCCGTCAGTTTTCAGAGGAAGGCACTTTTAAAGCCATAGAAAAGCAGCTTCCCAGACTCAGGCAAATGGGTATTGACATCATCTGGCTGATGCCGGTACAGCCTATCGGAAAACTGAACCGCAAAGGAAGCCTTGGAAGTTACTATTCGGTAAAGGATTACTTTGAGGTCAATCCGGAATTCGGCTCAGAGGAAGATTTCCGGCACCTGGTGCAGGCCATCCATCAGGAAGGCATGTATGTGATCCTGGACTGGGTAGCCAATCATACCAGCTGGGATAATGAAATGGTGACAAAACATCCGGAATGGTACCGGAAATCCAGGAAAGACACTTTTCAGTCTACCCGATGGAGGGATTACGATGACATCATCGAGTTGGATTACCGGTATCCGGAACTGCGTGAATACATGACCGAAGCGCTTAAATTCTGGATCACGGAGTATGACATCGATGGTTACCGTTGTGATATTGCCAGCTTTATCCCGATTGATTTCTGGGAAAATGTCCGCATGGAACTCGATACTATCAAACCTGTGTTTATGCTGGCAGAAGCCGAAGACCGCGAACTCCACCGCAGGGCATTTGACGTGACCTACAACTGGACGCTCTGGAATATCCTGCATCAGCTTGCCCTCAATGAAAGAAGCGTGAAAATACTTACGGAAGCTTACCTCGCCGAGCACGTTTCTATTTTCCCGAAAGACGGGATCAGGCTGAATTTCATCGACAATCACGATAAAAATTCATGGGAAGGCAATCAGTACAGCAATTTTGGTGATGCCCTGGAAGCCGCTACTGTCTTTACTGTGATGATGGACGGAATGCCGTTGGTCTACAGCGGCCAGGAAGCAGGGCTCGACCGGTCTCTTCAGTTTTTTGAAAAAGACCCTATTGAATGGAAAACCCATCAGAATGAAGCCTTATATACCACCCTTTTCAGGCTGAAGCATCAAAACCAGGCCCTGTGGAACGGAAGGTACGGCGGCGAAATGGTGAGGATTATGAATGACAGGATGGATCAGGTGATTTCTTTTGTACGCGAAAAGAACGGTGATAAAGTACTTACTTTCATGAACCTGAGTAAAGACTCGGTCATGGTGCAGTTTGATACATCCTTCGATATCGGTGACTATACCAGCCTTTTTACCGGGCAGCCGCATACCGTGCCGGAAACCATGGTCCTCAATATGGCTCCTTGGGAATACATCATTCTGCACTGTGAACATCATGAATAAATCTTTCATCAGGATACAACAAAATAAATATAGCCGCTTCTTTCTTGTGTAGGAAGCGGCTATACTTTGGTTACCGGAATAAAAGGATCCTGTATCCTTAACTATTTGGAATTTCCTGAAGCTCTTTCAGAAAGTACCCTGGCACACATTTCTCCGAATGCATTGGCTGCCAGCGGGCTGTCACCTGTCACCAGCTTCCTGTCCGTATGGCAGGCTCCGGATATTCCTTCGTTTAAAAACTCAACACCCAGGTTTTTGAGCTTTTCGCCATAGAACCACGGCATTTTTCCGGGCTGGTATCCTATTTCAGGAAGTGTTTCATCGATACTGTCCGGGAATCCGTTGATTGCATATCCTTTGTAAGGGAAATTTTCAGGATCCTCCTGATCAGCAGCAGCCAGCAATGCAGCCGGGCCATGGCAGATCGCAAACATCAGTTTATCCTTTTCCACTACCCAACGGATCACTTTTTTCAGGTCCTCATTCTCAGGCAATCCCAGCATAGCTCCATGACCACCAGGAAGGAATACGGCCACATAATCGGTCTCAGACGTGAAATTTCCTTCCGTGAAATCCCTGAGGCTTTTAGGATGTGCAAGCTGTTCCGAATATTTTTCGATGATATTGCCCACGGCAACGTCCTGTAACGGAAGTGCCCAAAGCTCCAGCTTTACGGAATCCCCTGTCGGCGTAAAGAAATCCACTTCATATCCGGCATCCTCAAAGTGAAGGATCGGCACAAAGGTTTCCACAGGATGGTTTCCGGTAGAAAATTTTTTCCCGTCCGCCATTATCATATATTTCTCTTCCGTACAGACCACTAATATTTTCTTATTCTGGTCCGTATTGCGGTGAGGGTGCTCTACTGCTTTATAATCCGTTTTCGGAGCGACAAACTGAGATCTTGAAAATAATGACGGCTCATATCCTGTTCCGTCAAAAACCGCTGCTTTGCTTAATTCATTTGACATATTATTTCTGTTTTAGGTTAATGTATACTGGTGAATCTTTACATTAACAGGCTATTGAGAAGCCTATTAACAATTGTTATTCATACTGTAAAATTATACAGACCGGTTCGTTATCCCAAGGACTTATGTCACAAATAAAATGTGATGCGGATCACATCTGCAGCCTGCTGAGCGTTTCCCTGCTTACGCCCAGATAATTGGCCAGCAGCTGCTTGGAAATCTTACGGACAAGATCCGGGTACTGGTTCAGGAAGGTATCATAACGCTCCCTGGCAGAATGTGACATCAATGAGACGATCCGCTTTTGCAAAGCGATATATCCGAAATTAGATTTAACCCTGAAAAAATGCTCCATCTTAGGAAGCTGTGCACACAATGCTTCCATATCCCTGTAGGATATGCCGATCAGTTCTGCATCGGAAAGGCACTGAACCGCCAGTGTGGACGGCTCCTGCCTGAAATAAGCCTGAAAATCTGAAATCCACCAGTCTGTACAGGCAAACTGAAGGATATGTTCTTTACCCGCTGCATCAATCAGCCCGCATTTCAATAAACCTTCCGAAACAAAGTACATATGCTCTACATGCTGGTTCTCCTGAATAACAAACTGATGCTTCCTGAATTTGAAAGAAGAAAAGTAACGTTCTATCACTTCATATTCCGCTTCATTGAGCTCAATAATTTCAAGGAGGTGGTTACGGAAGGTGTCATTCATTATCATGAGAATTGATGGGTGAGAATAAAAGTACGGTTTTTTATGTGCATTAAAAAAACTTTTACATTTTACAGAAAATTAGCCGCTGGGAAAATTACCTTCCCTTGGAGGGTGGCGAAAATTCAGAGAATTTTTTAACGGGTGGTTTTAATAACAATTAAAGTGTTTTGATCCCTCTGAAATTAAGATCATTTTAAAATATAACCACAACACCTACAAAGCTTTTGACACTTAAGAATTATGAAGAAAATAGCTTTGAACACATGAGTTTTTAAAAATCTACGATTTTTATGGTGGGCTAAATTGAACATTTGTATAATTTGATTTCATGATGAATATAAGAATGACAACTATTCTCAGAAGTAAAAACCGACTTAGGAGTCTGGAGCGTTAAGACCGGAAGGCTTATAAACGTTAAGAAAATTCTATTGTCCGAAGCGTGGGACTAACTTTGAATCGGAGCTATACTATTGCTACCACGCAAGTTTAGAATTTTTAGTGCATAAGACTTTCGGTTAGCGGAAGAATCCAGTCTTGATCTTTTGGTTCGTTTTGCATTAAGGCAAACCCGCAGGGTTCGCTGATAAGATAAAAGAACAAACAAGAAAGAAAAGTCACAACAGTTGAGCCTCTAGAATCTTAAGAAGATAGCTTTGAAACAGGAAGAACATATAAGATTTAAAACCTACGATATTTTATACAAACTGCCATTAAAGATAAGACTTTACCATTTCTTCAGCCATACATCTGTTTCTTTTTAAAACTATGGGTATCAAATCTAATGACCCGGTATCGAATATCTTAATATAGAATAGACTGAATATGAGCGGATATGAATTGGAAAAGGAAGCATTATAGTCATGCTTCCTGATTTGATGTATTGATAAGCGGATTCAGACCCGAAGCGCATTACTAGCCTTAAGGGCATCAGCGATTGCAGCAGTGAGGCTGTCATCTTGCTCGCCCCTGAATGATGAAGCGAAAAGCGTCTGTATGTTAAAACACTGAGAGGAGCCGGAATCCGGCTCCTCTGTTTTATAATCAGACTGTTTCATTTAATGGATAGAGTCTATAGCATAACCAATAGGTTTAAAGGAATAATTGTTCGACATTTCTGCTGAACACGCTGTCATTCCTATAATAAGGTCCATTTTAGCTTCGATGACGATATGGTCGCCAGCTTTGCTTTTTGGAGGCAGGACACTGATCTTTCCTGTTTCACCATCTACTGCAACATGCATAAAGACGTTAAAACAGATCGGAATCTCATCCGGACTGATACCGAAAGGCTGTAACGCTTCACAAAGGTTCCCGAAACATCCCCGGTGCGGATTGGTATCGCCGTAAATGATACGGAAAGTATCAGCACTGCAGGGTGTAAGAAGAAAATCATGGCGGCCTACGGTATCTTCCACAATATCAAACATAATATTGCTCCTGTTGGAATAGAAAGGATTTCCTTTGGTGAGGAAAATCGTTTCAGCATAGTCGATGGTTCTGCCGGAAGATAAGTATTCTTTGGTGTCATGCTGGTTAAAGCAGATAAAATCGGACACCTGTTCGCCCTGGATGTCAGTAATCATAAGGCGTTCCCCTTTTTTAAGGATAAAAGCTGTTCCGCTGCGCGGTGGTATGGTATTCATAAATGTTTGGGTTTAAAAGGACATTGCCAGCTGTTGTCGTACTGCATTCCGCTGTACTGGTATACTTCAGAGGACGCTCCGAAATCCTGCAGCATCGGGTTGATGGATCCGCTGAGCTCAACATCTTTCTTACGGACGATATTTTTCATTTTATCATAGCGTTTCAGATGGCGTAACTCTTCAAACTGCTGGTGCGGATTAAACACAAGAGCCGGATATTTAAAGCGTCGGGCAGGCCTGCTGCTGTCAGGATTGAGACCGATCACGAAAAATGCCTCTTCTTTAAGGCTGAAGCTAAACTGATCCGACTGAGGGTCCGGACTTACCCTTTTGTCATAAGAATAATTTTTCCCGTCGAGGTCAGAAAGTGCCTGAAGGCGCATCCAGAGCAAGCGCTCAAATAAGGCTTCATCAATACCGGTAGCGTCCGGAAAGATAACACAGGCGGTATGGAAGTGATTTTCTGCATTGCGGTAAGAATCTACAAAATCATAGATAAACTCAAGGATTTGCTGGTCATCTTTCGGACAGGCAATATGCCCTGCAACAAAAATTCTCATCTGGTCTCTGTTTAGGGCTGCCTTGGCTGCTACACAGGGAAATGAAGCATCATCAATAAATGACGCAAAAGCTTCTCTTGCGAGTTCTTCATGATTTTCTGATGTCAGAACATGATCTGTTGTTGAAGTGATTTCGGTGGGTCTCATGCTGAATCAGGTCTCAAAGTCTGTGCCAGCAAAAAAAATGAATTACAATAAGATAGCCATCAAAACAATCGTAATATACTGATTTACAATACCTTAAATTATTTAAAATTAAATATATTAAATATTTTATATTTAAAACCAATTAGATAAAATTTTATTTTATAAATAACTATAAAAAGTTAATAATTAAAATAAAATAACCATCAAAACGGGAAAATCAGATCATTATTTTGTCAGTTTAAATCATAAAATGGAAAATATGATATATTTTTAATTACAAAATCAAAATACAAACATATAGTAAACTTTTGCTCTTTCTTAATTAATAACATCCTTATACTTCAAAGATCGGTCCGAAATATTTCTATCACTCAATCCGATTCGCTTGAACTGAATATCATATTGTTTGAATACCATCTTTCTGCAACGCATAAAAATTATCATCAAAAGCCTCCAATGGCCTGATATTTTCTTATCAAAGATTCAATAAATAAATCAGATAATTTTTATCTGATATTTTGCTATTTTTTACTTTCTCACTAAATTTGTAAAAATCGAATTCATGAACTATAAGTTTGAATTAAAAGGGCAGGGATCTAGTTCTAACATTGTTTTTAATACTATTGTATTTGACACATTCAAGATAAACATCATCGAAAGATATGCAGGGCGCCCTAACGCGCTTAAATTGTCCCATGTACTGTTTAAAGTGCGGACACTGGACGATCAGCTGATTAACCGAAAAGACGGCAACATCAGGGTGAAAATTAAGGATGAAAATCTTGAAAAGTATAAGGAACTGATCAAAAGGCTCTATTCATACGACTATAAGAACAAGCTGATCAACAGAAAAGAAGCGGATCAGGATTATGTCTATTTTATTCTGGATCTGGTGATCCGTAATTACCAGCTGAACTAAGGACTGTATTGTCCGTCTTGACAGACCATTTGCTGTATGAATTGACGGCAGAAGAGTCCGTCTCCTGATCATACACGTAACACAGGGAAACCATTGCTGAATATAAGGCTGTAGTTTTCTGATGAATCAGCAGATATTAAATTTCCCGCAGGCCAGGCGTACATGCCCTGATCTGCGGGAAATTTTTGTGCCCGGATACCATGATCCGGATATATGATATTTACTCTGCCGTAAGACGGTTTCGTTTGAGGAAATTCCTGATCTCCGCCCAGGTCATCTGCCCTGCAATGGAATTCGGGTTGCCATCATAGACATGCTCACCGTACGGTACCTCCATATAAGAAACCGGCAGCTTCATTTCCTTAGATTTGTTCACGAAATCCCGGATCGCTTCCACATTCACTACATGGTCAATCTCACCGGTCAGGATCAGTGTAGGAGAAATGCCTCCCGAAAGATGGTCTATCAGGTTCAGCTGTTTGAAACGCGCAGGAAACTGTACCGGGCTTCCTCCCAGGTATTTGTTCATCGGGTCGTACAGGTCTACGGTTTTTCCTTCCCTGAGCTTCTGGTACAGGTCTGAGAGGCTGACCGGCGGATACAATGCGATCACCGCAGCCGGCGGAGCGACTTGGCTTCCGTCATAAGAATGGGCGAAACCATCCCTTAACCCCAGATCAGCCTGCATCACAAGTGATCCTCCCGCAGAACCTCCAACAAGGATCATTTTTGAAGGATCTATATTGAATTCCTGTGCATGTTTCCGGATGTAGCTCATGCATGTTACTATGGAATTGACTGCACTTTCATAGGTCTGGCGGTCCTTTTTTGCCAGAGGATATTCAATCCCGAAAGAAGTATAGCCCCTTTGCGTAAACCAGTTCGCCGCGTATCCAAGCTGGTCCCTTTTCCCTTCGATAAAAGCGCCTCCATGAACCAGGACAACCGGGATAGTCGGTTTCTCTGATGGATTTTTCGGGCGGTACACATCAAAGAGCTGCTTTTCACCATAGATGGTAAGGTAATGATGGGTTTCTGTAGGTTTAACAGGTTTTTCCATACCTTTCAGGCTTGGGATAAGTGAAACTTCAGCATCATATTTTGACGCTGTGCGCAGCATGATCAGCATGAAAATAAGCTGGCCGGCCAGGAACAGTATGCCCAGGATCAGGTTAAATTTCCAGATCTTCCTCCCCGTATCCTGCTTTTTAAAAAACAGGAAGGCTGTGATGCATAAGACCAGCGCAAGAAGGATGAATCTCGAGTTGAACTGCGTTGAAAAAAGGCTGCTGTAGCCGCTGACCATCATAGGCCATTTCAGGTATACCGACAGGGTCAGAAGTGTACACAGAAGCAGGATTACCATCAGAATCACTGCCAAAAACAGGTTAATAAACTTTTTCATTATTACGTTTTTATTTTAAATTTTAATTTTTGATTTCCCGGAACTTTAGATCGGGCTTCATCAGGTTTCCGGTTTTCAGGACGGTCATTTGACCTGGAATGCCGAAAGAATTTTTCAGTGTGATATGCCTTGAGGAATTTCCCAGCCTTACCTCATAATTTCCGGCTTCTATTTCCCAGGATGAAGTTGCCGGATTAAATGAAGCCAGGTCATAATATGGGATGCCGACAGAAAAGGACTGCGACCTGCCCGGTTTAAGGGTTTCTGTCTTCACAAAGGCCTTCAGTTCCTGAAGCGGGTGGTCTAGAATTCCTTTCGGAGCAGAAATATATACCTGTGCCACTTCCTTTCCCGCAACTTTTCCGGAATTGGTTACGGTAAAGCTGACGTGCAGCATTTTTCCAGCAGGATCATGCCTGAGTTCCAGGTTTGAAAAGTCAAACTGCGCATACGAAAGTCCGTATCCAAACGGATAAGCGACAGGAACATGAAACGTATCATAATACCTGTACCCCACATAAATCCCTTCATTATATATTGAATTCACCGGAAAATCCGCAGGAGTGCCCGGAAAAGACCCGGCAGAAGGGATATCCGCATAATCTTTCGGAAAGGTCTGGGCGAGTTTTCCTGACGGGTTCACTTTTCCCGATAAGATCTCCGCCACGGCATCGCCTGCCTCCTGACCGGGTTGCCAGGACAGCAGTACCGCATCGGCAAGATCTTTCCAGCTTTGGGTTTCAATCACCCCTCCAATGTTCATGATGATGATGAATTTCTTACTTTTTCCATGGAAAACCCGGCTGATTTTTTCAATCATTGATTGTTCATCCTGCTGAAGGTTAAAATCAGATACGGGACGGTCACCGCTTTCGCCGGCATTCCTGCCGATCGTGAATATGGCAAAATCAGTTTCTTCCGACGCCTGAAGGATTTCCTGATCGGAAAAATCCATTTCCCGGATCCTGATGTACTTTGAAAGGCTGCCTTCGCGTTTTCTTCTTTCGGTCTGAAGGCTGTCTTCCCGCCTGATGTAGGGGCAGTATTTATCGGAAAGCCGGTGATCGATTTCAGCACCTGCATTCTTCAGGCCTTCCATCAATGAAACGACATAGGCCTCGTTCACATCGCCGCTTCCGGTACCGCCGGAAATAAAATTATACGAGGTATTGCCGAAAAGCGCGATGTTCTTTCCGTTTAATTTTACCGGGAGGCTGTTGTTTTTATTTTCGAGCAACACCATGCTTTCGGTGGCAGCCTGCCGGGCAATCTGTGCGTGGGTTTTCAGGTCCGGACGGTCAGAATACGCATAATTCCTGAACACCGGCGACTGTACAATCATCTTCAGAATACGTCCGGTACTTTCATTCACCGCGGATTTCTTAAGTTTCCCCGATTTTGCCTGCCTGACCATCGCCTCAACCTGCTGCGGCGTTCCCGGCATCAGCCAGTCGTTTCCTGCATTGATCTGTGCGGCCACATCAGACACTTTGTTGGCCCGTACCTCATCCTCGCTTCCGTAACCGCCGAACCAGTCGGTCATTACCACGCCGCTGAATTTCCATTCGTCCCTTAAAATTCCGGTCAGGAGGTCTTTATTCTCAGAAGCATATACACCGTTGATTTTATTGTAGGACGTCATGATCGCCCATGGCTGCGCATTTTTAACCGCGATTTCAAAACCTTTCAGGTAGATTTCCCGTAAAGCACGCTGCGAGATATGCTCATTTACCCCAAAGCGGTTGCTTTCCTGGTTGTTGGCTGCAAAATGCTTCAGGGTTGCCCCCACTCCATTGCCCTGAACACCGTTGACATAAGCCGAAGCCATCGTCCCGCTGATCAGCGGGTCTTCGGAAAAATACTCAAAATTTCTTCCGTTCAGCGGATTTCGCTGGATGTTCATTCCCGGGGCCAAGAGCAGGTCCACGCCATATTCTTTGGTCTCGTTGCCTATGGCATAGCCTATTTCCTTAATGAGTTCCGGGTTCCAGCTGCTCGCCAGTGCCGTAGCAACGGGAAAAGCGGTGGCATAGTATTTCCGGGTACTGCCGTCCCGTTCCGGCCGTATGCGGAGCCCGGCCGGGCCGTCCGCCAAAATCAGTTCGGGAATATGGTATTTTGGAAATGCCTGGTTCTTGCCCGCACTGCCGGGGAATTTCATTTTCGGAGGATCCGGAAGTTGGGTAAGCCCTACCCATCCCGGCATGCCGGTGCCGACCAGAAGCCTGGCTTTTTCTTCCATGCTCATGGAACGGACGACGTCCTTAACAGCAGTTTTGCCCAACTGTGACTGTTGGGCAGAAACTGCAACGGAGACCGTTGACACAAAAATGAAACTTATATATGAAAAACGCATGATTAAAACTTGTAGGTAACGGTTAGATATCCTGAAGTCGGCGGGATCGCTACGGTAAAGTAAGGCGTATTGTTGGCAACCGCGGAATCGTATTCCGCCTGTGTGAAGCTTTCAAATCCTGCCAGCTGCTGTACCAAGGATCCCGGGCGCTGATAGCTCATGACACCGTATTTGTTCAGGATATTATTGACGTTGATAATGGCGCTCAGGTTTTTCGTAAAATTATACCCGACACCCAGGTCGAACTGGGAAAATGCCGGCAGCTTATAAATATTGGTATTGCTGCCTTCCCTTTCCCCGAGGTAGCTCCAGGTCACAAAGGCGAAGGCATTGCCTACCGTGACGTTTGGAGTGATGTTGGCAATGATCTTCGGGGTATAGGCCACAGTGGTTCCGGAATAGGAAACAATCTGGTCATCGGCAATTCCCGGCTTGTTAAGACTCCAGTAAAAGCCTTTCTTCACTTTCGGGTCCTGCAGCGTTAATACGGCACGGATAGTGAAATGCGAGCTGGGTTTTATATTGGTTTCCACTTCCACCCCCCAGGTTTCATTTTCATTGTACAGGGTTGGCGTGGTGTAGAATCCTCCGGCACCGTTATCCGCCATAGAACTTACCGGAATATTTTTCAGAATACTGTAGAACGGCGTTACAAAAGCATCAAAATAGGTGGTCTTTGCTTTCAGCCCCATTTCTGCCTGCTGGGTTTTCCTGGATTGGGGGTTCAGAAGCCCGATGGTGTCTTCCCGGTTGGAGGCAAAGAAAATATCCAGGTCCGGGGCTTTGCTTCCCTGGGAATACCTGCCGTAAATAGCAAACCTGTTGTTGAATTTATAATTAACGGCTGCAGAATAGGAAAAGTTATCGATCTGGCGGCTGTAGCTCACATTGGTCAGCCGCACCAGCATATTGTTGTCATAAATGGTATACGGATTATTGTCCGGGCCACCCTGTAAGGATACTGTTCCGTTCTGCGTTTTCGTATTGTTAAGGAAAGTCCGTGTGTTGTCTCCCTTGATCCATACCTTTTCATACCGTACGCCCCAGTCTACCGTTAAGTTTTCGGTAATATCCCAGGTGTGGCCGAAAAATGCGGCTCCCTGCTGCTGTTTTGCCCTGAATTCCAGCAAATCTCCCGTACTTCCCGCTCCCTGGGCGAAACCATCCTTATTCGTTACCTTATAGGCTCCTGGAATCAGGTTGAAAGGGTTGGAAGCAGTAGGATACAGCAGTCCGCCGGTGAAATCAAGCGTCAGCATCCGCGGACGGTTTTCCAGTGTGGTCAGTGCAATCCCATTGATCCCGGAAAACCTCCAGACATCGGAATAGCCGTAATACCCGCCGAAAGAGAAATTCATATTCCTCCACTTTTTATTGATGGTCAGCTGCGACATAGACTCCTTAACTTTATTTTCATAAAAATTCAGGGGTGACAGGATGATGGAATTATTCTGTACATTTTGCCCGGGCAGCAGGTTTTTGGTCACATTGTAGGCAACACCGGTAGCGCCTACTCCTGCATTCACAGAAGCCAGCTCCTGACCGGTAAGGGCATCACGGAAAGAATAGGTTCCCACCCCCACAGTCCCCATCAGCAAAGCATAAGGCACATTGTCCGTAAGGGAAGTAACAAAGGCATTCCCGATGCTGTTCTGGGCCACGCTGTTATCGGCATATTTGCTGGTAAGGAACAATTTCCAGTTATTTCCCAGGTCATGATCCCAATTGACCGCTACAGACCTGTACTGGTTCCCGACCAACCTTCCGGAATTGAAATCCACATTCCCGCCATGGATGAAGTCCTGTGAATTGTACTGCAGCTTCGGGATGAGCAGCGAAGAGCTGCTGCTGAAGCCTTCCGCAGGTTCGGGATCCGTATAGTTTTTTGTAGGGATGAGTTGGGCGTACCCGTTATGGTCATCCAGGTATTTCAGAAATACTTTGACGCTTCCGCGGTTGTATTTCTTCATGATATTGGCTTTCACCTGTCCCCCGTTATTGAAAGGATAGCCGGGATACCTCGCACCCAGGTCATACCGGTAGAATCCGCCGATATTGTAAAACCAGTTGTCTCCCAGTGGCCCGCCGAAATTGGCATCGATCCTGTGGAAACCTGAATTGTCAGCTCCCTGTACCCCGTATTTTGCACGGATCTCACCGGAAAATTTATTGCCTCCGGTTTTAGAGATGTAATTGAAGATACCGCCCGGCGCATTGGCTGCTGTAATGGAAGCCGGTCCGCCGCGTACGGCATCAATCTGTGCTATGGTAGCATCCGCCCTCAGGAAAAAATCGGGGCCGTAATTAAAATAGGTGGTATTGGTTACCGGAAGTCCGTCTTCCTGCATGGAGATGTATTCATAGGCAAAAGTCCCGTCTGCAGACCCCGCGGAAATCCCCCGCGAAGACACATTATTCCGGATTTCGCCCAGTGAGGAGTTCACATAGACGCCGGGAACATTCTTGAGCAGATCTGCGGCGCTGTTAGGCACCTGGCGTTCGATCAGTTCGCTCTTCAGCACCGAAATGGCGACCGGGGCGTTCATCCGCGTCCTCTTATCGAATACTCCGGTGACGATCACCTCATCGATATTGGCTGTTTTGGTGGTATCCGCCTTTTTCTGCTGCTGGGCCAGTACCGTTGCGGAAGCAGTAAAAAAAAGCAGGGCAATACTTATTTTAGAATGCAGTATTTGAGTTGTTCTCTTCATAATAATGGTTAGTTTATTCCGTATTTATTGAGCCAGGCCGTCATTTCCCTGAACTCCATCTGCTGGTCTGCCGGCTTTTTCTCGATCTGATGGCCAGCGCCAGGCACTACGACAAGCTTGTAAGGAGTACCCTTGGCTTTCAATGCTTTTTCAAGGATATAAGCCTGTGGGATAGGCACGACCTCGTCTTGGTCACCATGGATGATCATGATCGGGATTTTACTGACGTAAGCTACCGGGCTTGTTTTGGCATACGCAGGCGGAACAGGATCTCCGGGCTTCCAGACCGTAGTATTGCCGGACATTTTATCCAGGACTTCAAAAAGGTTGGCCGCTTTGACGTATTTCAGGGTCGGTACATCGGTAAAGTCTACCGGCCCGCACCGCTCTATAATCGTCCTGATGTCAGGATTTTTTGTATAGGCATACATCATCGATACATGCGCGCCCGAGCTTGCTCCCGTAATGGAAAAGCCGCTGCTGCGGGTATTCCATTCCTTTGAATGATCAGCCAGGTATTTCACTACATGGTCAATATCATCCAGGAGATCAGGAAGGTGGGTGTCTTCCCTATTGGCATACCGGTAGTTGATATTGGCTACTGCAATACCGTGGGAAACCAGGTATTCGGAAAGCTTTCCGTCAAATTTCCGGTCTCCCTGGGTCCAGGCTCCGCCATGGATATTGATTACAAAGGCGGTTTTCGGGGAACGTTCTGCCGGAAGGTAAACATCCATTACATTTCTTTCAAAATTTCCGTACCGCACATTTTTCAGGACTTCAGAAGACCAGCGGCGCTGTGCGGAGGCTTGTTCAGGAGCTTTCGGAGCTGTGGAGCAAGAGGCTGCACCGGTCATGGCCAGCGCAAGCATAAGAGCTTTACAATAGTTCATCATATCTTTTTTTCTGTTTTTAAAAGTTTTTTAAGGATTTTCCCGGTGGCACTTAAGGGCAGTTCATCAATGAACTCAATGATCCTGGGATATTTGTATGTTGCGATCTTCTGTTTGGTCCATGCCGTAATGTCACTTTCAGAAACGGTGCTTCCCGGTTTCTTTACCACAAAGGCTTTTACTTCTTCCCCCAGCTTTTCATCCGGATGGCCTACTACGGCTACCAGAGAAATATCGGGGTGCTTAATCATCACTTCCTCTACTTCCCGCGGATATACATTCATGCCGCCGCGGATGATCAGTTCCTTTTTGCGGTCAACAATAAAAAAGAACCCGTCCTGGTCTTTTACCGCAATATCGCCGGAGAACAGCCAGCCGTTTTTCAGGACTTCAGCCGTTTCACCGGGCCTTCTGTAATAGGATTTCATCACATTGGGACCGCGGAATATCAGTTCTCCCTTTTCACCTTCCGGCAGCTCGTTCCCGTCATCGTCTACAATCTTTACATCGACACCCCAGATCGGTGTACCGATAGAACCGGCTTTTACGCCTATTTCAAGCTGGTTGAAGGTAACGACCGGTGACCCTTCAGACATGCCATAGCCTTCGATGATAGGGACATCAAACCTGGTTTTGAACTCGTCAATGATTTTTACCGGTAACGAAGCTCCGCCTGAAATACAGATCCTGAGGTTTTTAATTGCGTTCCTGTTTTCTTCGGAATCCTCCTCATTCAGAAGTGCCCAGTACATGGAAGGCACACCGGCAAAAATTGTGATGCTGAATTTTTGTATCAGCTGATATACCGTTCCGGCTTCAAATTTCGGGAGGAGGACCAGATGGAGGGATTTGCGGATCCCGGCAAGCATCATCACTGTCAATCCGAAAATATGGAACAGCGGAAGCACGACCAGCTGGGCCTCAAATTCTCTGGACCCAACTATTCCGGTAGAGGTTTCGGCATTCGTAAACAGATTGAGGTGCGACAGCTCTGCCCCTTTAGGTTTTCCGGTGGTTCCTGAAGTATAGAGGATCACAGCCGTATCTTCCGCAGCGGTGGTATAGCATTCGAACGTCTCTTCTTCATCCCGGATAAAGTCATCTAGGCTGAGGATATTACCGGAAGCAGCACCAATGCTGATCAAATGCTTACAGCTTCCTGTTTTATCGAATCCCTCCTTACCCCATTGACCGGTCGGCAGTTCAGGTGTCCCGGCGAAGCAGAAAAAAAGGCTGCTTTCGGAATCGGAAAGGTGGTAGCTGATTTCGTCCGGCTTCATCAGGATGCTCAGCGGAACTACCGAGGCGCCGGTCTTCAGAATCCCGAAGAACACCACGGCAAACTGGGGAATATTCGGGCACAGAAGGGCTACCTTATCACCATAGCCGATTCCTTTCTTCGTTAAGGCATGGGCTACCTGGCAGACCTTCTTATGGAATTCCTCATAGGTTAAGGTGGTGGCACCAAAGCTCAGGGCCGGTCTTTCAGGGTTCCTTTTAGCACTCTGCTCCACTAAAAATGATAGGTTCAGCATACAAATCCGTTCATATTGGGTTAACATTCAAACGAAAAAGCCCTTATACAGGCACTTTCCGTGTTTTTTTATCTTAACTCCAAATTAATGATCTCACGGACAGGCGGTGAAACGAAAAGGAAATTTCATGATACGAAAAAGGAATTTGTACTGAGGTGTATAATACAACGGACGCTCAAAAACACATTGTTAATCATGGTTGATGAGCGTCCGCATATTGCTGTTTAATTTTTCAGAGGCGTTCTTCGGAGGGCAGTTTCCCGAAATATCGCTGGTACAGCTGGGAAAAATGCCCACGGTTATTATAGCCGATGTAATCTCCTATTTCGCCGATGGGCTTTTCGGTTTCCAGAAGCAGTTTCTTGGCCGTCTCCATACGGGTTTTGATGATGTACTGGCGGATCGGGAGTTGAGTATAGTTTTTAAAGCCTTTTTTCAGGTCGCAGTTATTCAGCCCGCAGTAGCGGCTGATCTCTTTGATAGCGAGCTCACGGAACGCATGGGTATCCACGAAGTCCTTGGCCAGTTTGATCTTTTCTTCCAGTGCTTTTTTACTTTCAAAGGCCTTCTCGTCAGAGAGCAGGTAATGGATCCAATAGTTCAGGAATTCCAGGATACGGCTCTCCAGGATGATACTGTCTGAATAGTTTTCAAAAGGGGTATCAAAGATGGTTTTCAGCTTTTCGCGGCTCAGATAATTGCGTTCGGCATTTTCGAGTTTCTCTTTCAGCAGGCTGTTGTCTTTTGAGAAAAGGGTTTTCGGGACAAAGATCCTCATGCCGTCCACATTGGTGGTATCGTGCTCGAATTCTTTTTTCCCGTTGATGAAATTGCTGCTGATCTTGCCATCTGTACTGATCCGGAAATCCATCAGGCCGTTATCGCCTACTTTATGGGGAGAATGGAAAATGGTTTTTTCCCCGAAATCCCATTTGCCCCTGAAGAAGTGGAAGTTCTTTTTGTTGAACAGGATCAGCTTTCCCGAACCCAGATCTTCAGGCATTTCCAGAAAGGTCGCATTCAGGAAATCCTTCTGATCGAAGCTGTAATTCTGAAGCAGGCCGTGTTTAAAGCCCTCAGCTTCAAGATAAGGAAGAACGAGTTCCATAGAAATAATTTTTATCCCGGGTAAGTTAACATTTTTTTAATATATGACAAAAATCATGTTTATTACCTGAATATTTTCTGTGAGAACTGATAGAGGCATCGCCTCCAGGTGAGCCATTCATGGTAGGTTCCGGGGGATTGATAGCCTGTGAAAGCATAGTGGTTACGATGGAAAAAATCAGTCAGGATACGGTTGAACTCCTCAAAACGGCTTCCTTCCTTTTCCCCGATTCCGATGAAGAAGTACGGTTTTTTATCAGAAGACAATAGATTCTGAACAGGCAGTTCCTTAAAAGGTTCGTTTTCGGTAGCTTCATAAATAACGGGACTAAAGGCTCCGACAGCAGAAAACGTATCCGGATGCAGAACGCCGATCAGCATGGCCTGGTAACTGCCGCGGGAAAGGCCTGCTACTGCTTTTTCGTCAGTCGTTCGGTATTTTTTTTCAATATAAGGAATCAGTTCAGCAGTAAGCCACTGGTCAAGGTTCTTGGAGGAAAGGACCGTACGAGGATAATTGTCCGGCATTTTTTCCTGTTCAGGGGTTAAGGCTACCCCGTAATCCATCACCACGATCATTTCCTTTGCTTTTTTCGCTGCAAAAAGATTATCGAGGATATGGCCGATATGGCCCTGCTTTTCCCATCCGGTGATGTCTTCCCCGGTTCCGTGGTAGAGGTAGAGGACCGGGAATTTGCCTTTGCCGTAATCGGGCGGAAGATACACTTTAAACTTCCGCTGCTGCCGGGTGGTTTCAGAATACAGGCTGTCATTCACAATCCTGCCATGCGGGACCTTCTTAGCAAAGAAAAAATCTTCACCTGACGGAATTTCAATCCCGCTGGTAGGCTGGCTGTATCCGAAATAAAGCCGGGTATTGGGATCATTCGTCCTTTTTCCGTCAACGTTGAACCAGTAATAATGGAAACCGGGTTCCATAGCTGAAGTATGGACGGTCCAGTAGCCGTCTTTGCCTCTTACAGCTGTAGATTTGAGATCCTTCATACCATCGCCGCCTTCCAGGACAACAGATTTTGCGCTAGGAAAGTAGACTTTAAAGTTGGCTTCATGCCGGGCATTGATTTTTGGGTATTCCTTTCCCGGCAGGGCTGTTATCGAGGTTTTCCAGCCCTGGGAAAAGAGTATCTGGGAACATAAAAAACTGATGAATATAGCAATTTTCATAGGTGATTTCTTGAAGATATTATTTGAGCTTAAATATATAGGAAAATTCATAATGTTGGTCATTGAGGAGGTATTGAGGATGGGGAAGCGATTTCCAGCTGTCGTCCCCTCCTACGCCGCGCTGTTTAAGGTCTATATTAAGATAGATATTTTTGCTTGGCGGAAGGTCTGTGGGATGCTGCTGTTTCTTGGTGTGCGTTATAATATTGGTTTTCTTTAGTGCCGCTGTAAACGCCCGCAAAGACGCTTCATTGCGGTCCCGGTAATTTTTATACGAATCTCTTCCGCAATAACTATGGTGATGAAGTTCCCGACAGGCATCATCCATTGATCAGAAATGTGGCATCCCAGTAAAAAAAGCACAAAGCCGGTATGCGGTTTTTCTTTTCCTTTCCCTGTATAAGAAGGATTTCCCAATCGTTGGATTGGGAAAATGCCATTGAAAAAACTATATAAAAACCAAATAATAGTATCCGTGTCAGGTGGACCATGAATGTCGGGTATTTCTTTTTTATATTGATGATGATGTGTTATAATACAGAGTAAAAGTGTCTTTGACTTGTAGTCAATCCATCCTCTTCTGCCTACAGAATACATATAGCTGATCCCCTTCCTACACAGCACAGCAGGACCTGATGATTGTGTTTTTATTGAATGTCCCGCTGCATCTGCATCAGGGTAGACCGGATTAATCAAGGTCCGGCTCCGATCAGCTTATAGGTATCCGGTTATATGTATGGTACGGAACTTTGCAGGTCCGTATTACTTCAGGAATTGTTTAACCATCCGGAAGATGACATCGGCACTTCCGGGCAGGGGCATGCCGTGGGCATAGCCTGCATAGACATGGAGCTCGGTAAAGTTGCCGGCTTTCATGAGGCGGTCTGCATAAGCAATGCCGCTGTCGCGCAATGGGTCGGTTCCGGCAACAAAGATCACGGTCGGCGGCAGATTGGACACATCGCTGATGTTGCCCGGCAGGACGTATTTTGCTTTTGAATTGCCGTTTTTGCCGATGTACATGCGTTCCATAATGGGGAAATCATCACTTTTCAGTCCGGGAACCCTTTTCAGTTCAATGGCGGACGGATAATCGGTGCGGAAGTCGCCCGGCAGGATTTCCAGGATTTCCAGGCCGATCTTCGGACCTTTTTTATCCCTGGCGAACTGGGCGAGGCTTCCGGACAGTCCGGCCCCGGCGCTGGAGCCGCCTACGGCGATCAGCGCCGGGTTGCCGCCGATGCTTTTCGCATGTTCAGATGCCCACAATAAAGTGGCATAGGCGTCGTGAAGGCCTGCCGGAAAAGGATTTTCCGGGGCCAGGCGATAATCGACGTTGATCACCACCATATGTCCTTTTACGGCATAATCGGCACAGCGCTGGTGGTCCCATTTCGGGGTCCCGAAAATAAATCCGCCGCCGTGGAACCACAGGAATACCGGAAGGTTCTGCGCATTTTTAGGTTTATAGATCGTTACCGGAATATCTGGATCTTTGGGATCCATTCCGGGGATTTTAGATTGGGTGACTTCCACACTGTCCTTATTTGTAAGCTCGGGCCAGGGTTTCTCGGCGTGCTCCTTCCGCTGCTTTTTAATCTCGTCCAGTGTGATTTCCATAATCGGCGTATACACGGCCATGGCGAACTGCGGCAGCAGCCGCTTTCCGGTTTCTTTAATCGTCAGGGGTTTATATTCCTGGGAAAACAGGAGTCCGGAAACCAATACAAACATGAGTTTCAGTATGGAATTTTTCATAATGCTAAGGTGTTGTTCAGGAAATCAAATTTAACCTTATCCTGTTTTCCTGAGGATACGAAAAAGATATTTGATGATACGAAAGGGGAATTAACGAATTTGCGGAAGAGCTTATGTATCGGATGTATGAAATGTATAAAGTATTTTCTGAATTCTGAATAATGTTCCTCAAACTCCATTATTTTTTTTTTTTTCATCTCTATAAAATCGTAAATCCTGATTTTCCTGTTCAAGTTTTTGTATATACTTTTTCTGGATTTCCCATAGTGAAAGTGGAATATGGTAATGCGTAATACCAACTTTATCACCAATGCTATTGCTTGAAATAAATATTTGAGGTGTATCCTCTTCTAGAATATCATCCAGTGAAACTTCCAGAATATTTGCCAGTTTTTTCCACTCAGAATAAGAGATTTTCACTTCACCTTTTTCCCTACGATTATAATTGGAAGTATCCATACATAAAGCTTTCGCAATATATGCCTGGCTAAGCTTTCTATTCTTTCTAACGAGAATTAACCTTTGTTTAATCATCTTACAGTGAATTTTTTTTACAAACTTAAGCATAAAATATAAATTCGCAATAAAAACGCAAATAAATTCCATATTCCATTTGTTTTTCTTTTCTAAATTTGACATACTAACTTTTTTAAAAAAAAATCATGAAAAATTTACAAAAACTTTCTAGAAAAGAACTATCTTTAATTTCGGGTGGTGATGGTGATGAAACAGCTAGAAACTGTCATTTTAATTACACAGGGACACTTTGGGGTGGAGATATGGTTATTACAAGCGTGGGTGATGGATCTTGTCCAAAATCTGGCAGAACGAAGTGTTACAGTTACACTCAGACTGGACCAAAATGTGAAAGATAACGTAATAGCTGGAGTCAAATCCAGCTTTTTTTTACTATGAAAACGAAGATTATCTATATACTTATGGTATTATTGATGACAAACCTGATGAACGCACAGCAATCATTCAGGTTTGTTTATGAATATTCCTATGCACCGGACTCAGCAAATGTAGAGAAGAAAATTACAGAAACTTATTATCTGGATATTACGGATGACCAGACATTGTTCTACAATGTTAAACACAAATCCCATGACACATTGTATATTAATGACGATTTTCTGTATTCTGATTTTGATTACCGCATTGCCCAGCATAAAGCCGATCCTACACTGACAGAATATTTTAACATATCCGATTTTGCCTATGCAGTCAAAGATAAGGTAGAGTTTAAATGGACCGTCAATAAGGCATCAGATAAGATATTGGGATACGATGTTCAGGAAGCAGCGTGTACTTTCAGAGGCAGGAAATGGAAAGCCCGGTTCGCAAAAGAACTTCCTTTTCAGAATGGGCCTTATAAATTCAGCGGGCTTCCCGGACTGATTGTAAAAATTTCAGACGATAAAAACACCCATACCTTCGCGCTGACAGCCATTGAGTCCTTAAAAGAAAAACTAATTATTGTTCCGGAAAAAATGATTGATATCAGCAAAGTGAAATTTAAAAAGGTTCTTGATGGGTTCAGAAAGAATTCTCAGAAAGAGTTGATGAATATAGAAGTTACATCTACTGAAGACGGCCTGACCAATGAAGAGTTTAAAAATAAAATGAGGGAATACTATAAGAGGAAGCATAAAGGCAATAATAATTTTATTGAATTGCAATAACTGCTTATTTACCTTTTGAAAATCTGCCTTTTACCTCTATCATCCTCATCAGCAAAATTGCTTACTCACATTGTAACGCAAAGTTTTATTCTCCAAAACCATGTTTCAATACATTGATTCTTATGAAGCTTGCTTCTTCAGCAGCCTTGCCGCCATAGCTTTGACTTCTTAAATAAAGCAGGATCATTCATTATCTTTGCGTCAGAGATTCAGCATTTCGCCTTTTTAAAAAATCCAATTATTCGCAAGCAAATTTTAACGCAAAGTTTTATTCTCTATACGCATGTTTCAAGGGAGCAAAGAAGGAATCAATACATTGATTCTTATGAAGCTTGCTTTTTCAGCGGCTAAGTTGCCATAGCTTTGCCTCCTTAAATAAGGCAGTATGATCCATGATCTTTGCGTTAGATAATCAGCCTTTCTCGCTTTTTACAACACATTTTAACGCAAAGCTTTATTCTCCAAATGCATATTTCAAGGGAGCAAAGAAAAGAATCAATACCTTGATTCTTATGAAGCATGCTTCTTAAGCGGCTTTGCCGAAATAACTTTGCCTTCTTAAATAAGACAGGATGATCCATGATCTTTGCGTTAAAAATTTAGCTTTCACCTCTTTAAAATCCACGTATTCGCAAACACATTTTAACGCAAATTTTTATTCTCCACACGCATATTTCAAGAGAGCAAAGAGGTGAATAATACATTGATTCTTATAAAGCTTGCTTTTTCAGCGGCTTAGCCGCAACAACTTTGCCATCTTAATAAAGCAGGATAATAGGTAACTCTTTTCGTCAGAGAATCATCCTTGCTGGCCATTGGTGACATCGCTCGTTAGAAAATTTGTTTCATTTCTTTACCCAATAAAAAAACCGCCTGCATGACTACAGACGGCTTTATAGAGTATTAATTTAGTTACAGTCCTGGGCACTGTTCAGCTCTTCGGTGCCAATATCGAAAACAAGGCTGTTTTCAGAATTGTTCAGCATGGAAGGTTTGTAATTATCGTAATTCTCATAGCTCAGCAGACCCTGATTGTTGGTGTAGGTGAGGCATTTATTGACATCATCGAATTTCACCAGGACTTTGGCTACCACTGCATTGTTACTGGCAAAAGGCTTGACGATCCCGGTTTTTGGACCATCATCTGATAAGTTTTCCACTTTGCTTTGCTGAGGATTAATCACAATGGCACGGATAATCGTATCAGAGGGGTCGTACAAAATAAGCGCTACCCGGGAAGACGTTGAGTTGATATAGGTATAATGTGTCTTCGTGATATACTCAATATCCGACCGGCACGCGCTGAGCGCGAACAGAGACAACACTAAACATGTCAGAAATTTGTTCATTGTTTGAGTTATTAAGGAAACCAGTAATTAAAAACTGCCGGAACCTGTGTTTTTGTAGGATTCGAATATAAGCTAATAATATTATTCTGCCAACTCAGCCTGGTGGTTTTTCCATTTAAAGCATCTTCAAGTTGCTTCACTGTATAACCGTTAACAAATTCATTGGTGTTATAGATATTATTCGCAAAGTGTTCGTCGTTATCGATGAGGTCTTCTACCACACCGGTATAATCACTGAATCTATAAGAGGAATACAAGGTATAATCACTGTACTGCATTTTGGTCAGTTCTCCCTGCACGCCTCTTGCCCAGGATTCTTTCACGCCGCCATCAGTATTGCGGTAAGCACTTCTGTTCATTTTCCAGTGGGAAGCGTGGCCCAGCTCGTGGATGGTGGTTCCGTAGATCTGGCAGGAAGTCCGGTTATCATTGTAGATGCGGATGGCAGGCAATATTCCCAGGAACCTTCTGTAGCAGCTGTAATTACCGTTGGTTCCGCCCGAATCGGCATAATTGAAGGCCCCAATTTTCATCTGGGTATTCAGGAAACCGTTCTCAGGAGGCCTTCTCAGGTTCTTGATGTTTTTGTAATAGTAGTGATAGGCAGCCCTGTGGATATGTCCGTAGAGGAAAGGGTTTCCATTGGCTACGTTATAGTTCCAGTCCTGGTTTTTAACATTCGGGCCGTGGGTTTCAGCCTGGCCGAAATTACCGGACCTGATGCTGTACTGGTATCGTTCCCACTGGATCACGTATTTGGCTTTCCCTCTTACGGTTCCGGTCTGGAAATATCCGTTGGCATCGGTAATGCCGCTGTCTACGGTAAACCACTGCCTCATGAGTATTTTGGCGCCTTCAAGGCCGATTTCACCGGTACTTCTCGGGCCGCAGTTGTCGTTAATGGTGATCCTTCCTTTCGGCCTCCATTTCTTCCCGAAGATCCATCTGGCTTCAGGTGTGGCATTCTGGGTCAGCAGTTCCTCTTCGTTTCCGGTTTGCTCGTATGCCAGGTACACGAGGTTGTTGAACAGGTCTGTGGTATTGTTTACCGTGCCGTTCACCAGGTATTCATCATTATCTTTAATGTTGGCAAAATAAGCATCCTGTTCAGGAATATACAGTTTGCTCAGCACCTCGTACTTTACGTTGGGAAGCGTTTTGCCAACCGGTACCGCCGTATAGTAGACCGGAATGGAATCCTTGTCCGGAACCCTGTTCTCCAGGTATTCCTCGTTATACTCGGCATCCAGCCTGTAATCGAAGTAATGGGTGGTGGAATCTTTTTTCAGGAGGCCTTCCTCCTCTGCATTCTGGGGAATGAATTTCAGGTACACGTGGGAGGGCTGAACTTTAAAACTCCCAAGGGCATATTTGGGGTTGTTCAGCTTGATTCTTTCCAGCGCTTTGGACATGTTTTCTACCGTATACGGGTTTTCCAGCAGGATGGAATCTCCGGAAAAGCTCTTAGCGGCAAAAGAAGCATTCATTTCTTCTTTCATCGTATCGACATTCTGCACGCCGGCGAGTTCGTCCTTACAGGAGAGCTGGAAAGTCATGAGTCCGAAAGAGAGGGCATACCAAAAAACCTGCCCCAGGTTCAACCGTTTTTTTTGTTTTCGCATTATTGTTTTTTTTAACACCGCAAATATAAAAATATAACCATACGGTGAAATACACACTGTTAAAATTTAATAAAAAATTAACATATCTCTATTTCCAGTGAAAAAAAAACCTCTGGAATTACACTGAATGATTGCATTTATGGAGATCAATAAATCATATAAAGTCATCTTACCAACCAAATAAATCTCAAAAACGTGAACTCATCTTTCATAAAATCGCTCATTCACCTTCACGCCTGATCGTACCCACCCTTCCACAAAGTCAGCTTTTCAAAAACGCACCCTATCCCCCAACCTCTCCCACTCTCTCACTCTCCACCCTCAAACTCTCCACTCTCAAACTCTCTACTCTCAAACCCTCCCACCCCACAACTCACCTCCTCCTGATCCCCCGCTCCACCAGCACCTGCGCTGCATCCAGCATTTTCGCCAGGTGAATGAACGGCGAGATCAAATTATTTCCGGGCAGGGTGTAGCACGCGCCGAGGGAGAAAAAAACGGCTTCGCTGAGGAAATCGTCGAATTCATCGAGGGTGTAGGCGGTGAAGGCATTTTTGAAGACGAGAAAAGGATGGTTGTATTCTTCATCGGAGAGGTTGCCCTGCAGGAGTTCGGAGGGGTGATCTGAAGGATCATCGAGGAGCCATTGTTTGGTTTTGAACTGCATGAGGTAGCTGCCACGGACAAAAGACCGTACATAATGGCAGAACTCCAGGATTTCCCCGGGATCGCGGTTGATGCGTACGCGGCGTTTCATGGCGTACTGCATGATCTCGAACAGCAGGTTTTTGGCTTCGGGCAGGTCATACAGGTGGAAAAATGTGGTGATGAGCCTGAGCCCGGAATGTTTGATGCGGCGGGTATGCCCTCCGGACACGAAATCTGGGGTATTTTTTTTCATAACAAATGTTTTTTGTCGGGCAGCTGCCGGTGGGCGCATAGGCTCCCGGAACCGTTCCCTGGATTGTCCTGTTCTGGTGTGCTGACAGGCGATGAACCGCCTTGCTGTGTTTTTAAAACGCTTTCCAGGTGCCCTTTGGCGGGGAAAAGAACCGGGTAACCAAAAAAGGATCAAAGTATTGGCCGCCGGGCACCGGAAAGCAGGAAGCATACACGGCTGCAAACGCCGGTACACCCCATCAAAAACACACATACACTCTACATGATACTTATGTTTTGGGCTGGCTTAGAACAATGTGGAGAACACGTAGAAATAAAACGGCGTGAAACTCTACATATCCATTCTGAGGCACTGGTATACCCTGTATACAGATAAGAGAGCTCACGCCTAGGTCGTGAGCTTCATTACTTATCCTCTCGTATACATAAAAATTACCAGTTTTCAGAATGAGATTCTAAGCAATAGCTTCTATTGTTCGTTGAAGTATCGCAAAGTTACTTTTGGGTAACTTATAATGCAAATATAATAAAAAAATCAAATCATTCGCTATAGCGAACAGTAATTTTATTGATAATCTTTTCATTTGGGTTAGAAATTCTCACTCAAATGCCTAGCAAAGAAGACCTGAATAAGAAAAATACCCTTGTAAATAAGCACTTGTGCAACTTTATTGAAAGCAAATTTCTGCGTGAATATCACGATCAGGATGGTAATATTATTTCACAAAATAAATATGCTAAGCATTGCGGGATAACATCTTCTACGATTTCAAAGTTAAAATTGCCTCAAGGATATGACGTTCCTATGTCAACGATTTATAACATTCTCAGATACGAAAGATATTCTTTAGAACAATTTTTTAAGGAGTTTGAAAAGGAAAAGGGGATAAATATTCCGGATTAAATATTATAATTTATTTTCATCAAGCAAATATAAACAATTGAAAAAAAAGTTATATAAACAATCACTAATTATTAATTGTAAATAGGTAAATTTTGTACTTTTGTGATAATGGCTAAAGCTGAATATATAATCTCATTAATTAAATCTCATTATAACAACGAGACAGATCGTTTTACTACACTAGCTCTACAAATTGCAGCACATGAAGCAAAATTAGGTCATACACTTGTTGCTAATGAGATTAAGAAAATTATTGATAACTCCAAATTAGGAAAACAAAAAAATAAGTCTTTCACACCTGATCTTAAAGGATTAATAATAGAAGATACACCTTTTGTAAATCTTTTAGATATTATAGCCTCATATGATATTAAAGAAAAAATTCAAAGAATTATTCTAGAATTTGTACAAAGGGATAAATTACGAAAACATGATTTAGAAAATAGAAGAAAGATATTATTATCAGGTCCTCCTGGAACTGGAAAGACCTTAACAGCATCTATTATAGCTAATGAATTAGGTTTACCTCTATATACTATTTTAATGGATAAAATGGTTACAAAATATATGGGAGAAACAAGCGCTAAATTAAGACAAATATTTGATTTGATCGAATCTCGACAAGGTGTATACTTATTTGATGAGTTTGATGCTATTGGAGGAGAAAGGAGTCGAGATAATGATGTTGGAGAAATGCGCAGAGTATTAAACTCTTTTTTACAATTTATAGAGCGAGATAATTCAGACAGTTTAATTATTGCTATTACTAATAATAAAGCTTTATTAGATCAGGCATTATTTAGACGATTTGATGATGTAATTCTTTATAATCTTCCTACTGAAAATGAAAAGTTAGAGTTATTAGAAACTCATTTAGCGAGATTTAGTAAAAATAAAGATGTTGATTTCAAAAAGCTATTACCTGAAATTAATGGTTTAAGTCATGCAGAAATATCTTTAGCTTGTTTAGACGCTATTAAAGAGACGATTTTGAATACAAATAAATTAATGAATAACGCATTAATATTGAAGGCTATTATGGATAGGAATAATGCGTACCATAAATAGCATTTTATATGAATGAAGTTTACAAACACATATTTCTTAATTCTGACAATAAAATAACTGAAAGATTCACCACACCACCAACAAGAGGTGGCCAATCAAACATACTTTCAAGGAATAGAGATGCTCATAGCATGTCTCTTTTAAAGAAATTTGATTCTATTTGGAGTGCAAAAGCTGCCCAAGATAGTGTAAGGATTGCAGAACATATACCTACAAGAGAAGGTACTTATCTTTCTTTTATTAGTGCCTTAAACCACGATTTGACAACTAAGAGTCTTGAAGATTTAAGGAAAGGAATCCGTTTGTTAAATATTAAAGAAATCAATATTAATGATGAAGATACGCAAATAAGGGCAACTGTATATATTCCTAAAGGCCAAGAGTCTCATTTTATTACAAAAATAAATGATTACAGAACTTCAGATACTCCTAAGGGTGAACCTAAAAATACACCACTGGTAGATAGTATTGAAGATGTTAGTCTAGCATTATTAGAAAGTCTCTGGACAGATAATATACTTTCAATTCCATCAACTATAGCAAAATGGTGTGAAGTTTGGCTGAATATAGATAATCAAGAAAATCAGGAGCAAAAACAAATTTCATTATTCAAAAAAGTCCTTGATAATATTAATATTGAATATAAACCAAACGCTATTATTTTTCCTGAAAGGGCAGTTTTATTAATAAAAGCTAATCGAGAACAATTAATTGAATTAATGCTGAGGAGTGATCAATTAGCAGAGTTTAGAGCAGGGCAAGAGCCTGCGGGCTTTTGGATCAATGAAAATGTCTTAGATCAACAAGATTGGATTGATGATTTGTTAAATCGAATACAGATTGTTGATTCAAATATCAAAATTTGCGTACTTGACTCTGGCGTAAATAATGGTCATCAATTATTACAACCTGTTCTTAGTGATGAAAATACATTATCAGTAAATTCTACTTGGGGAACGAATGATCATGTTCGAGGAACTGGACACGGTACCTTAATGGCAGGAATAATTGCATATGGTAGCTTAGAAAATATTTTGTCTTCATCTGACAATGTGCCTATTACTCATAGTCTTTGTTCTGTAAAAATATTGCCTCCGCCAAGTCAAGATGGTACTCCTAAAGAATTATGGGGAGACATTACTGCACAAGGTGTCTTAAGAGCTGAAATTCAAAATCCTGAGTCGAGATTTGTCTATTGCATGGCAGTAACATCAACAGAAGATGTCAATAGAGGTAGACCATCATCTTGGTCCGGAGAAATTGATAATCTTGCCTATGGAGATGGAGAAAATCAGAGATTAGTCATTATCTCGGCAGGTAATATGAAAAACTATTATGATTTGGATGATTTAATAGATTATCCTGCTATTAATTTTAGTACATCTATACAAAACCCTTCCCAATCTTGGAATGCACTTACTGTAGGAGCTTATACAGAAAAAGTACGTATATTAGATGATAACTATATAGAATATCAACCTCTTGCTAATGAGGGAGAATTATCTCCACATAGCACAACATCTTTAATGTGGGAAAGAAAATGGCCTATAAAGCCTGACATTGTTTTTGAAGGAGGTAACCTATTAAAATCTCCTAGCAATACCATATCATCACATGAAGATTTAGAATTATTATCAACTTCAAAAAATTTTGGAATTAGACCATTTGATAAAATTAATGCAACAAGTGCTGCTACTGCACAAGCTTCATGGTTTGCTTCCAAAATAATCTATGAATATCCTGATGCTTGGGCAGAGACAATTAGAGGACTTATTATAAATTCTGCAGAATGGAATGATGCCATGAAGTCTCAATTAAATGTAAGAGCTAACAATAGAGGAGATTACAATAATCTATTAAGAACTTTTGGCTATGGTAAGCCTAATTTAGATAAAGCATTATATAGTAGAGAAAGTTCATTAACATTTATTGCACAAGAAATAATTCAACCATTTGTATTGGAAGAATCAAGAGGCAAAACAAAAGATATTCATATCTATAGCTTACCTTGGCCAGAAGAGTTGCTTCTATCATTAGGTGCTATTCCAGTTAAATTAAAGGTTACATTATCGTATTTTATTCAACCAGGAGCAGGTGAGATAGGATGGAAAGATAAATATCGCTATCAGTCTCATGGATTGAGATTTGATGTTAATAATATTGGAGAAGATGAAAGTTCATTTAATAGAAGAATTAATGCTGCAGCTAGAGAAGACGAAGAATTTGCTCAAACTTCATCAGGTAGTGATAGATGGGCTATAGGAAAAGACAATAGAAGTAGTGGTTCAATTCATTCAGATTACTGGGAAGGAACAGCAGCTGACTTAGCAACCTGCCACTTCATTGCTGTTTTTCCTGTCATTGGATGGTGGAGAGAAAGAAAGCATTTAGGAAAAGTTGAAAATACAACTCGTTACTCCTTAATAATTTCTTTAGAAACTCCTGCTGAAGATGTAGAATTATATTCAACTATTAAAAATATTATAAATACACAAATTGAAGTATTAATATAGCTTAATCTAGAATATTGGATGAGCTAGATACTGATTTTAAGCAATAATTTACAGCTTTAAAGTCTAAAATCTATTTATTAAGAAAAATTATATTGTCTATCATTAATTGATAATTATCTATATATGTTTATTTATTAACAGAATAATTGTAGAGAAAATAAAAAAGCCAAACAGTAAAGTTTGGCTTTAAAACAAATCACGATGTGACCCAGTCAAAATCAATTAGATGATCAAGATTATTAGTTTCTGTTCTATCAGGATCTGACCTTAAATATTTGCCATTACTACTATTAACCACAGCTACATCTTCACCAATTTTCCAACGAGATGTATTGTAATTCCAAATCCATGTGGTAGCACTATTGCCAAAAGATTCTAATAATCTAATCGCTTCCTCTTTAGTTTTTTTACTAGCTGTAGAAATACTAGATTCTTTAACTGTGTGAAAAGCATAATGTGTAATTACACCATTCGAATCTTTCCAAACTCCTGAAATTCTGTAAATTGCCATAAGAAATAAATTTATTTATTGCAATGTACATTTATAATAATTCTTATGATTACGGAAAACCATTTTGAAGTGAAATAATAATATTTTTTATAGAAATCACATAATTATTGTTATGTTAATTAGAGTACAATTGATTCTAAACAAAACAGAGCCCACCATCCGGTGAGCCCTGCAAGAAAAAAATTAGCGATAGAGTTTATTATTTTTTAATGATATTGGGAGGCGTAAGGGGATTCTGGTCCCAGCCGCCGCCCAATGCCCGGTAGATGGCTACGCTGGCTTTCAGCTGGTTGATCCTTTTTTCCACCAGCTCAAACTTAGATTCCAGGGCATCGCGCTGGGTGAGCAGCACTTCCATATAATCGGCCCGTGCGTATTTGAACAGGTCGTTGGAAATGTCTATGGACTGGGTTAAGGCATCCACTTCCTGCGCTTTGATGTCGTAGCTGCTTTTCATGTTCTGAATTTTCGCCAGCTGGTTGGCCACTTCGATGTAGGCGGCCAGGACGGTCTGCTCATAATGGTAGACGGCCTGCACCTGCTTCGCATTGGCGTTGTAGTAGGCAGCTTTGATGGCGGCGCGGTTGATCAGCGGTGCGGTAAGCTCGCCGGCCAGCGAGAACAGGAACGATTCCGGCTTGATGAGGTAGGCAGGATTGAAGGCCTGCAGCCCGATCCCGGCCCCGATATCCAGTGAAGGATAAAACCTCGCCTTCGCCGACTTGATATCCAGCCTGGTTGCGGCGAGTTCGTATTCCGCTTCCTTGATGTCCGGACGGTTTTCCAGCAGCTCGGAAGGAATCCCGGCATAGACCACCGGCGGAACTACAGCATCGAAATTGTCGTGGCTGCGTTCTACCGGCTGCGGGAACCTTCCCACCAGGTAGTTGATGCGGTTTTCGGTCTCCACAATTTTTTGCTGGATGTCGTACTGCATGCCCTGGGTTTTCAGCACGAGTGCCTGGAACCTTTTCACGGCCAGCTCATTGGAGCGGGCGTTCTTTTTCAGCTCTTTGATGATGTTCAGCGCATCGTTCTGGATCTTGATGTTCTCATTCAGGATCACCTGCTCGTTATCCAGCGCCAGCAGCTCGTAATAGGAATCGGCAATTTCTGAAATGAGATTGGTGACCATGAAGTTCCGGCCCTCGATGCTGGCCAGGTAACGCTGCACCTGGGCACGGGTGGCGTTGTGGAGCTTGCCCCAGATATCGGTTTCCCATTTGGCCTGCACACCGGCCCCGAAATCGAAGAGCGGATCCGGCATTTCTTTTCCGGGCTCGATCTCGGTATTGGCTTCCATAGCGCCGATATTGGTGTAGCGGCTGACCTTGTCTACGCCCACTCCGGCCTTCAGGCCAACGGATGGAAGGTACTCCCCTTTCCGGGCTTTGATTTCATTTTTTGAAATTTCGATTTCCTGAAACATGATGTTCAGCTCCTGATTGTTTTTCAGGGCTTCGGTGATGAGAGCCTGAAGGTTGGGGTCGCTGAAATATTCGTTCCATTTCAGCTTCCCGGAATTGGTGGGGTCATTTTCGGCACCGGCATATTTTTCCGGCACGGTCCTGTTTTCCGCCCGCTGCTGGATATCGACGGGCTTACACGCCGCAAGGCCGAGCAGCAGTATCGACCAGCCTGCGTATTGGTATATTTTTTTTCTGTTCTTATTCATAATGGATCATGTCTTCGCTTAATGGTGATTCGTCTTCGTCTTTGATCATCTTCCTGCCATCTGATAATTTGGCAAAAATGTAGTAGAGCCCCGGGATCACAATGACCCCGAACAGGGTCCCGATCAGCATTCCGCCCAATGCGGAAGCCCCGATGGTATGGTTCCCGATCGCTCCGGCCCCGCTGGCAAATACCAATGGCACCAGTCCGGCAATAAATGCGAAGGAGGTCATGAGGATCGGCCTGAAACGGGCTTTCGAGCCTTCAATCGCCGCTTCCAGGATGGAATCTCCTGCCTGTCTCCGTTTTACGGCAAATTCCACGATCAATACCGCGTTTTTCCCGAGGAGCCCGATGATCATGATGAGCCCTACCTGAGCGTAGATGTCATTTTCCAGCCCCATCGCTTTCAGCAATAAGAAAGAACCGAATACCCCCACCGGAAGGGACAGCAACACCGCAAAAGGAATGATAAAGCTTTCATACTGCGCCGCAAGCACCAGGTACACGAATACGAGCACCACCAGGAATACATAAATGGCTTCATTACCGCGCTGCGCTTCGTCATAAGATAATCCTTCCCAGGCTACTTTATAGCCGTGAGGCAGGCTTTTCGCCGCAGTTTCGTTGATCGCCTGGATGGCATCTGCTGTGGTATAACCCGGCGCCGGAAGCCCTCGGATGGCTGCCGAATTGTACATATTGTACCGCGTGATCTCGTTTGGACCCTGGGTTTTCTTCATCGTCATGAATGCGGAATACGGCACCATTTCATTGTGGTCGTTCTTCACATACAGGTTCATGATATCGGTAGGAAGCCTCCTGAATTCCGGCGACGACTGCACGTACACCTTGAAGAACTGCCCGAACCGGATGAAGCCCTGCTCATAGGTACTTCCGATGAGGATATTCAGGTTGTCCATGGCTTTACCAATGGAAACGCCTTTCTGCATCGCGGCATTATTATCGAAAACCAATTCGTACTGAGGGTAATTCGCCGCGAAAAAGGTGAAGACGCCGCTTAGTTCCTTGCGTTTTTTAAGTTGGGCGATGAAGTCTTTGTTCACCTTATCGAAATCCTGGTAGTTGGTGGTCCTGTTCAGGTCCAGCAGACGCACGGAGAACCCTCCCGAAGATCCAAATCCCGGAACTGCCGGCGGCTCAAAGAACTCGATGGTCGCTCCGAGGTTTTTGGATTTTTCCTCCAGCTCTTCCATAATTTCCTTCACGTCATGCTTACGGTCGCCCCAGCTTTTCAGGTTGATCAGGCAGGTTCCGGCATTGGAACCGCGGCCTTCGGTCATGATCTCATATCCCGCCAGTGAAGAAACGGATTCCACACCATCCACGCCCTGACAGATCTTCTGCAATGCCCTGGAAACCTTATTGGTCTGCTCCAAAGTAGATCCCGGCGGCGTCTGGATGATGGCGTAAATGGTTCCCTGGTCTTCATTCGGGATGAATCCTCCCGGAAGGGTTTTATTCACGATGAAAATCCCTACGCAGAAGGCAGCCAGGATTCCCCAGGTCACCACCTTGCGGCTGACAATCTTTCTTAAAAAGGCAGCGTATTTCCCGGTGATCTTATCGAACCCGCGGTTGAAGGAATCCAGCGATCTGGTGAACAGGTTGGATTTTTTAGGCTTCCCGTGGTTGTTTTTCAACAGCATGGCTGCCAGAACCGGCGTCAAAGTAAGCGCCACCACCGCAGAGATCACGATGGAACTGGCCATGGTGATGGAAAACTGACGGTAAAATGTTCCCACCGGTCCGGTCATGAAGGAGATCGGGATGAACACCGCCACCATCACCGCCGTAATGGCAATGATCGCTCCGGCAATTTCGCCCATGACTTCTTTTACCGCCTTGTATGGAGATATGTTGCTCTCTTCCATTTTCGCATGCACGGCTTCAATCACCACAATAGCATTATCCACCACAATCCCGATCGCGAGCACCAACGCAAAAAGCGTCACGAGGTTGATGGACAACCCGAACAGCTGGATCACAAAGAAGGTCCCGATCAGGGAAACCGGCACGGCGATAATCGGGATCAGCGTTGAACGCCAGTCGCCCAGAAAGATGAAGACCACGATCGCTACGAGGATGAAGGCATCCCTCAGCGTGTGCATCACCTGCTCCACCGAAGCATCCAGGAACTGCGAAACGTCATAACTGATTTTATAATCCACTCCCGGAGGGAAGTTGGCTTTCATTTCCTCCAGCTTGGCTTTCACATCTTTGATCACATCATTGGCATTGCTTCCGTAGTTCTGCTTCAATACGATGGAAGCGGAAGGATGACCGTCGAGGTTGGAATAAATATCAAAGAACTCACTGCCCAGCTCTACTTTTGCCACATCTTTCAGCTTGATATTCTCTCCTTCGGAATTGGAGCGGACGATGATGTTCTCATATTCTTCCGGCGTGTTGTACTGGCCTTTGTAGGTCAGGACATATTCCAGCGACTGTGCCGCAATCCCGGAACTCTGCCCGATCCTTCCCGGACGCCCGATGATGCTCTGCTCCCCGATGGCTTTCATCACTTCATCCACGGAAAGATCGTAGGCACGCATCCTGTCCGGATTCAGCCAGATCCTCATCGCATACCTCCGGCTCCCCAGGATCTGGGATTTGGCAATCCCGTGGATCCGGTTGATTTCCGGGATGATGTTAACCGTAGCATAGTTGTACAGGAATTTTTCGTCCATATCCTTGCCGGTGCTGTACAGGTTGACGTACATCAGCATACTCGGCTGGATCGGGTTCACCACTACCCCTTCTTTCTGCACGAGTTCCGGCAGGAGCGGCATCACCTGGTCCACCCTGGTTTTTACAAGCACCACCGCCTCATTGGGATTGGTGCCCGGATCAAAGACCACGTTTACGGTAGCTTCCCCGGCACTGGTTGCATCCGTAGTGATGTACCGCATCCCCTGAACCCCGTTGATGGCATTTTCTATGGTAATCAGTGATGATTTCACGAGTACATCTGCACTCGCTCCCGGATAGGCAATGGAAACCGCTACCGTAGTAGGCGCAATTTTAGGAAACTGCTCGGTAGGCAGCTGCTTGATCGCCAGTCCCCCGATAAATAAGATTACGACCGATATCACAATGGCGAAAACCGGCCTGTGTATTACTTTCTTAAACATAATGCTGCTTTTAGGTTACTCGGCATACAGATCCAGGTTCGACATTACTTTTTCCGGTTTCTGATACCTGGAACTGATCTTCTGGTTTTCCTGCACCAGCCTCAGACCGTCCAGCAGAATCCTGTCGTCTTTCCCCAGTCCCGAAGCCACCACGTAAATATGCGGCAGCTCGGCAGCCACTTTAATTTCGCGGGCTTTCACCTTGTTGTCTTTGGTGATCACATACACATATTTTTTCTCCAGCTCCTCAAAAGTCGCTTTCTGAGGGATCATGACCGCATGGGGATACGGAGCAGTGATGAGGATATTCCCGGTTTCCCCATATCTGAGGAGTCCGTTCGGATTCAGGAAAGTAGCCCGGTAGGCAATGTTCCCGGTTTCATTATCGAAATCGGATTCTATGGTTTCTACCACACCCTGCTGGCTGAATTCTTTTCCGTTGGCCATTTTCAGGCGCACATGGAGCGGCTCGTTTTTATGGTCCTCCATCTGGTCCAGGTACTCGGCCTCCGGAACATTGAAATACACCCACATTTTGCTGTTGTCCGATAATTCGGTGATCAGCTCGCCATCATCCACCAGGCTGCCCTTCCGTACATGAAGTTTCCCGACAATCCCGGAAAAAGGAGCGCGGATTTCAGTGAATTTCAGGTGGGTATCGGTAGAGGCCAGCTCGGCTCTGGCTTTATCATACCTTGCTTTGGCCATAGCCATTTCCTGCGGTGCCACAATATTTTTGTCGGAAAGGTTTTTGGTATTCTGATATTCGATTTCGGCATATTTGGCTTCCGCCTTAGCTCGGTTTACATCCGACTGATACAGGTTCGGCATAATCTTGAACAGCAGCTGCCCTTTTTTTACCGCCTGCCCTTCATCTACATAAATCGACTGGATGTACCCCTTCTCCTGTGCCCGGAGCTCAATATGGTTGATGGAGCGGATCTGCGCCACATATTCTTTATCAATCAGCGTGTCTTTTACCAGAGGGCTCGTCACGTTGAACGTCGCCGCCTCGGCTTTTTCTTTCTTTTCAGACTGACAGCTTACGCACCAGAATATCAGGCACAGGTTTACATACATGAGACTTTTCTTGACCATGATCTTAATACATTTAAATAATAATTTGAAAATTTGAAAATAGGATGTCAGGCTCTCAGCGGGATGCGAAAGCCGTTAATTTGTTCTTGAAAAGCAGTATGGAATCACAATCGGATGACCCTGTACTGGATGTACAGATCATCACAAAGAGGCTTTAGCAGCTCGGAATGAGCCAGTGAAACGGCAATTTTATGGTCGTGAAACGTTGTGACGAAATCCGAAATCAGGTGCCAGAAGCCATCCCTGAACAGCATCATCAGTCCTGAGGAAGCCCCGGTTTCTACGGTATCATCGTTTTCGGTATCGTTTTCGGAAACGTTGGCGCGGATTTTATTGTAGCGCGGGTGTTCAATGGTCAGGGCACCGTCTGTTTCATGCTCATTGAGGAACATGACTGATTTTGCAGCATGCCTGTCCTGCGTATTCAGCGTCTCAGCACCCAGCTCGAAAACAGAATCATTATCAGCGGAAATATACTGCTGCAGCTGCCCGTAATAAAAACCGAGAACGGTTAAACCGGCAAACAGCAAGCTGTATAGATATTGATAAAATCTCCCTTTCATTGCAGTACAAATGTAATGAACTTCAGCCTCCCGGCCAAAATGGAAAGATTAAAAAATCTTTAAAAATTGGGTTTTGACAGGTTATTTTAGCTTTTGCAGATGAACTCTTTCCAAGCATTTTAAAAAATCTTCGATTTTTAAAAACTTATGTGTTCTTCTGTTTTCAAAGCTTGATTCTTAAGATTCTTATGTGTCAAAAACTTTTGTGGTTATATGAAATTCCATTTTTTTAATTCGTTCATTTTGCTTCTTCCTAACTCGTTCATTTTGCCTTGATGCAAAACGAACCAAAAGATCAAGACTGGATTCTTCCGCTAACCGAAAGTCTTATGCACTAAAAATTCTAAACTTGCGTGGTAGCAAAAGGGTTGCTCCGATTCAAATTTGGTCCCACACTTCGGACAATAGAATTTTCTTAACGTTTATAAGCCTTCCGGTCTTAACGCTCCAGACTCCTAGGTCAGTTTTTACTTTTGGGAATAGTTGCAATTCTTGTATTCATCATGAAATCAAATTATACACATGTTCGATTTCAGCTACCATAAAAATCGTAGATTTTTAAAAACTTATGTGTTCTTCTGTTTTCAAAGCTTGATTCTTAAGATTCTTATGTGTCAAAAACTTTTGTGACTGTTGTGGTATATTCTCTCGCATATCAGCAGATAACATAGATTTTTCACGCATTTAAAAAAACCGTAGGTTTTTAAAAACTCATGTGTTCTTCTGTTTTCAAGGCTATTATCTTAAAATTCTCATGTGTCAAAAACTTTTGTGACTGTTGTGGTTATCTAAATTAATTCGTTCATTTTGCTTCTTTCAAGTTTATTTTTTTATTTGAATCAGCGAACCCTGCGGGTTTGCCTTGATGCAAAACGAACCAAAAGATCAAGACTGGATTCTTCCGCTAACCGAAAGTCTTATGCACTAAAAATTCTAAACTTGCGTGGTAGCAATAGTATAGCTTCGATTCAAAGTTAGTCCCACGTTTCGGACAATAGAATTTTCTTAAAGTTTATAAGCCTTCCGGTCTTAACGCTCCAGACTCCTAGGTCAGTTTTACTTTTTAGGAACAGTTGCAATTCTTGTATTCATCATGAAATAAAATTATACACATGTTCGATTTCAGCTACAATAAAAATCGTAGATTTTTAAAAACTAATGTGCTCTTCTGTTTTCAAAGCTGGCTTCTTAAAATTCTTATGTGTCAAAAACTTTTGTGACTGTTGTGGTATTATTCTCTCGCAGATCAGCAGATAACATAGATTTTTCACGCATTTAAAAAACCGTAGGTTTTTAAAAACTCATGTGTTCTTCTGTTTTCAAGGCTGGCTTCTTAACATTCTCATGTGTCAAAAACTTTTATAACTGTTGTGGTTTATATTTTAAAATAACCTTAATTTCAGATTGGATCATACCACTTTAATCGTTATTAAAACCACCCCATCAAAAATTCTTTGAATTTTCGCCACCCTCCGAGGGAGGGGAGTTCTTTCTTGTGGTTGACTATTTGAACTTAAGTACCAGCTGAACAGATCGCTTACCATATGATACAACATCAATGGGATTGAACTATGCTTTAATCTTGATGATTCCCAGCTTGTCAAGCACCCGCATGGTCTGGAATCCCATATCCCATTCAAACCAGCGGGAGGCATTGTTGGGTCTTTGAGGATGCTTATGGTGGTTGTTGTGATAGGCTTCGCCCCAGAAAAGAAGATCTACCGGGAGGATGTTTTTAGAGGTATTGGACATGGGGTAGTTCTCGTACCCGAATTTGTGGGCCCACCAGTTGACGGCCATTCCCTGTAAAGATCCCATGATGATGGTTGCAGGCAGGAACAGCCATTGCCACCAGGCGGTTGCCAGCAAAGCGTAGATTCCTACATACACACCGATCCAAAGGGTTCGGGTGATATAGTTGTGGGCAAACCGGTCAAAGAGCTCCCAATCCGGCAGGTTCTTTTTATACTTTTCAGGTGCATCGGTTTTCCCTATGTAGAGGTGGAAATAATTGGTCCGGGTGGTCCACATCATGAGGAAGGGATTAGGATCGTTGTGAGGCGAATGGGGATCTTCCGGCTGATCGGTATGCGCATGGTGCAGGCGGTGCATCAGGCCGTACGTGTAAGCGCTAATGTATGATGAACCCTGGGTAATGAAGCAACCCAGGTAAAATACCCGCTCCCAGAATTTCGACATGGTAAACAGATTATGGGCCGCATACCGGTGATGAAAAACCGACTGAAAAAATAACGACGCATACCAGTGTATGATGATGAAAATGAATAGTGCCATAAAATGAGGATTAAAATTGAACAGTTGATTTCTGAAACAGCCTGAAAAAGAGATGATCTTGATACCTGATGCTATGGCTGCTTACTTATATATACGACGCATCCGGCGACGCAGTTTTCTCGACCCGGGCAGCGGCATACTGATATCCGGCTAACATCCTATCAGACAGCCATTAGAAATCAGGATAATAATGTATATTTGATGGGATTGCCGGCAGAACATTCCATAATGGGTAACATCTCCGTTGTAACGCTACCGGCTGAAACATAATGGCAAAGGATATGCATGGTAAGCAAACAATAAGAGAAAACCTGTCGAATGATTCCTGATAAGCTCCCTGCTCCAACAGCACTGAATGGCCTCGTCCTGGCCGGCGGAAAAAGCAGCCGCATGGGCATCCCCAAAGATACCATGAACTGGCATGGAAAGGAGCAGCGTTACAGGGTTGCGGACCTTTTGGCTGCGTTGTGTCACGACGTCTATATTTCGTGTCGTCCGGATCAGAAGGAAGACATCGATCCTGCCTACGGTGCATTGCCTGATATTTTTCCGGATATGGGCCCGCTTGGCGGCATCCTGTCCGCCTTCAACGTTCAGAAAGATGTCGCCTGGCTCGTAGTCGCGTGTGATATGCCTTTACTGGATGAAAAGGTACTGGATTTCCTGGTCAGGTCCAGGAATCCAGCCAGCATAGCCACGACGTATGAAAGTCCCGTTGATGGTTTACCGGAGCCTCTGGTGGCCATCTGGGAACCCGGAAGTTATCCGCTGCTGTTGGATTTTGTTCATTCCGGACCAGCTTCACCCAGAAAGTTTCTGATGCAGCACCGCATTTCAATCCTGAAACCGGAACATCCCGATACGTTAGTGAATGTCAATACGCCCGAAGAGGCTGATCAGATCAGGGAAATGCTGAAAAGAAATAGGAATTCAGAGTGAGGTGTTTAAACTGATAGATTATTTGATTCTTGCGTTACCTGATTTTGGAGTTTTTGATAACTGATGTTGAGTCAGTTATTTTATCAACCACCCCGTCAAAAATTCTTTGAATTTTCGCCACCCCTCCGCGGAGGGGAATTTTGCAGCGGGTATTTCCGCAAACTGCAAAGATTTTATGTACACTTAAAAACCGTAGGTTTTTAAAAACTCATGTGTTCTTAATGTTTTCAAAGTTATCATCTTAAAATTCTTAAGTGTCAAAAAAAGCTTTTGTGACTGTTGTGGTTATATAAAATCACATTTTTTTAATTCGTTCATTTTGCTTCTTCCTAACTCGTTCATTTTGCTTGTTTCTTGTTTATTCTTTTATCTGAATCAGCGAACCCTGCGGGTTTGCCTTGATGTAAAACGAACCAAAAGATCAAGACTGGATTCTTCCGCTAACCGAAAGTCTTATGCACTAAAAATTCTAAACTTGCGTGGTAGCTAAAGAGTTGCTTCGATTCAAATTTGGTCCCACGCTTCGGACAATAGAATTTTCTTAACGTTTATAAGCCTTCCGGTCTTAACGCTCCAGACTCCTAAGTCAGTTTTTACTTTTGGGAATAGTTGCAATTCTTGTATTCATCATGAAATCAAATTATAAAAATGTTCGATTTCACTCACCATAAAAACCGTAGGTTTTTAAAAACTCATGTGTTCTTAATGTTTTCAAAGCTATTATCTTAAAATTCTCATATGTCAAAAACTTTTATGACTGTTATGGTTTCACTCCGACACACTCTAATTCTCTAACTTCCTCCCTAAAACACTCCCACATTCAAACGCTATCACCCTACAACTCTCAAACGCTCCACTCTCCCACTCTACTCAGCCGTATTCGTTCCCGTAGCCGCCACAATGTCCTCATCCATCTTCTGATAGTGTTCAGGATTGTGTTTCCGGATTTTGATGCGTACGTATTTGGATGCCGGCATATTGGCCCCGTCAACAACGTTATTGATGGAAACCAGGACGTTGGTTTCGGGGAAATAGGTCATGGTACTTTTCTGGGGAATCTGATATTTGACTACAATGAACAGTGGAGCAATCCGTTCTATGCCGTCATCATAATTGAAGAGGTCTACTTTGTCGCCCTCTTTTAATCCGGCCTTTTCGATATCCAGTTCATTCATCATCACGATCCTCCGTTCGTTGAAAATCCCGCGGTAGCGGTCATCAAGGCCATAAACGACGGTATTGAACTGGTCGTGGGTACGGGTAGTGGCCATGAGGTATTCGTCATCTGCGAGAGAATTGTCAGGAACCGGAGTAATGTTGAACGCTGCCTTTCCGGGGAAATGTTCGCTGCTGAATTTCCCGTCCCGTGGATTATTGGGCAGGTAAAAGCCTCCTTTCTGCACGACCCTTTCATTATAATGTTCAAATCCGGGGATGCATTGGGCAACATCATCGCGGATGGCATCATAGCTGTTGATGAACCGGTCCCAATCGATGACGGAACGTTCCCCCAATACGGCTTTCGCCATCCGGCATGCGACGTGGGTCTCATTGATCAGGTGTTCTGAAACGGGTTCCAGGACCCCTCGTGACCATTCCACTACGCCCATGGAATTCTCGGTGCTGATATGCTGGAGTTTTCCGTTAACGATATCTTTCTCACTTCTGGAAATAACCGGCAGGATCAGCGCTTCTTTGCCGTGGATCAGGTGGCCGCGGTTGAGTTTGATAGAGACCATCACCGACATTTCCAGCTTGCGCATGGCTTCAGCGGTATACGTGGTATCCGGTGCTGCCGACAGGAGGTTACCGCCCATGCAGAACATGAATTTCACTGTTCCTTCATGCATGGCTTTAATGGCTTTCACCACATCATAGCCGTCCTGGCGCGGCACTTTAAATCCATAGAATTTTTCCAGGGTATCCAGCTGTTCTTCCGTAGGCTTGTGATTCACCAGCAGCGTCCTGTTGCCCTGGACATTGCTGTGCCCGCGGACCGGGCAGACTCCTCCGCCTTTGATTCCGATGCTTCCTTTCATCAGAAGCAGGTTGACGATATTATAGATCATGTCTACGCCGTTATGCTGCTGGGTAATACCCATTCCCCAGCAAATGATGATCCGTTTCCTGGCCGCGATCATCTGTGCTGCTTCCCTGAGTTTTTCAACCGGAATGCCACACTCAGCAGCGAGGAAGTTAAGGTCGTAGCGTTTGAGCTCTTCCACTAACGCATCAAATCCGGCTGTTTTATCTCTGACGAAATTATGGTCGATGACTTTGCCCGGATTGTTCTCCTCTTCTTCCAGCACCAGGATCTGTAAAGCTTTCAGCAAAGCCATATCGCCGTTAATTTTTACCGGCAAATATAAGTCTGACAGTTCAAAAGGTTTGGTGATCGCCGCAAGTGGTTTCTGCGGATCCTTGAATCCCATCAGTCCGGCTTCCGGAAGCGGGTTAATGGCCATAATTTTGGCACCGTTCTTTTTCCCTTTGGTAAGGGCTGAAAGCATCCTTGGGGAATTGGTTCCCGGATTCTGTCCTATGATGATGATGAGATCGGATTCATAAAAATCTTCGAGCTTTACCGAACCTTTTCCGAATCCGATGCTTCTGGTGAGTGCATACCCGGAGGTTTCATGGCACATATTGGAACAGTCGGGGAAATTATTGGTCCCGAATTCCCGCCCGAACAGCTGGTACACCCAGGTCGCTTCGTTGCTGGTCCTCCCGGAGGTATAAAATATGGCTTCGTCCGGAGAATCCAGGCCGTTTAGTTTTTCTGCAATTTTAGTGAAGGCATCATCCCAGCTGACCGGCTGATAATGGGTACCTCCTTTCGGAAGGTACAAGGGTTCCGAGATCCTTCCCAGCTGGCTGATCTGATAATCCGTCATTTTTGCCAGGTCATAGACTGAATGTTCCCTGAAAAATTCGGCCCCGATGGTTTTGGAGGTGGCTTCTTCAGCAAGCGCTTTCGCTCCGTTCTCGCAGTATTCCGCGATCTTTGAACGGTCGTGATCAGGATCCGGCCATGCACAGCTCGGACAGTCGAAACCGTCAAACTGATTCATGCTGAACAATGCCCTGCCACCGCGGAGCACGGAAGCATCGCGTACCAGCTGCTCCAGCGAATGCATGACTGCCGGGACACCTGCCGCCCATTTTTTAGGGGATTCCAGCTTCAGGTCCAGCAGTTTATATGGTGATTCTGCGGATGGCGACTGGCTGGAGGGATGATCTGTTTTTTTATTCAATCCGTTATTTTCCATACGGCTGTGATTTTGAAGGTGTTGTATTTAGCATTTGGCATTCGGATTCGGGTAGTTGTCGCTCTGGTCTTCCAGGGTATTGTCCAGGCACACAAAATCCTTTTCCACCAGCAGGCTGATCTTTCCGGACTGCCCGTTGAATCCTACCTTATCCGTGGCAACCCATTCCCCAACCATAGCGGCCGGCATTTTGAGGACTATCCTGCTGTCTGTGAAATCGGCTGAAATAATTTCATCTTCCGTTCTTTCAATCGCATATACCAATGTGCTGCCCGGAAATTCCGTATAGCCGGAAACCATTCCGTTCTTACTCAGTTCCGTTACCTCCGACTGTGTGAGGCGGAATCTTAAGCTATTGTCTTTAATTCTTATTTTCATTGTGTAAATCCTCAGATTGTAATGGATCAATTATGATGTGTTTTTTTATTGTACTGCAAAGTATCATTCAAATGCTTCATCATACCGGATGGCAGATTTAGCCGCTTGTTCGTTTAATCCTTTCTATCCATCTCTATTTTTATATGGCTGCTTTCATGGTAGATATTGAACCGGTTGTCCCGAAGGAAGCCAAGAAGGGTCATATCAAATTCTTTCGCAAGGTCTACGGCCAGGCTCGAAGGCGCCCCTATCGCCACCACCACAGGGATGCCTGCCATGGCTGCTTTCTGGATCAGTTCAAAACTCGCCCTTCCGCTGAGCAGCAGGATCCGGTCTGTGAGGGGCAATTGTCCCGCCATCAATGCATTTCCGATCAGCTTATCCAGGGCATTGTGCCGTCCGACATCCTCGCGCAAAGCCAAAAGATTCCCGTTTACATCAAACAGTCCCGAAGCATGGATGCCGCCGGTTGCACTGAAATTATTCTGGAATGTCCGGAGTTTTTCAGACAGCTGATAAAGCGTTTCCAACGCTATTCTCTGCGGTTTCTTTTCCAGATCCCGAAATGTACTCACGGTCCTGATGGATTCTATAGATCCCTTTCCGCATACTCCGCAGCTGGATGTGGTATAGAAATTACGGTCGGTATTCATGAGTTTGGGTGTATAGCCTCCTGCAAGCTCAACAACAACCGTATTCTCGCCGGTCCTGGAACAGACAGCCGGGGAATGATATACGTCTTTTACGTTTTCCCGGCCTGCAATAATGCCTTCGGTAAAAAGGAAGCCTACTGCCAGTTCAGCATCATTTCCCGGCGTCCGCATGGTAACGGAGATATTCCTGGTGATTTTCTGTAGCTCAGCGTCATAGGAAACCCGAATTTCCAGAGGTTCCTCCACAGAAATATCATCGGTACACGGAAAGCCCAGGCTGTCTTTCACTTTGACAATCTCTATCTTCTGTACGGAATTATGCTCCAGGATACCGGCTTTCATGTTTACGGAATTTTATCAGCTGCTGCCTTTTGTGATTCTGTTTTGATGACCATGAATCATCAATCTTGATACCACATTAGTAAATATACATATTTTTGTGCCTCAGATAATCAAATTAAGAATGAAAAAGACTGCCCTAAGGACAGCCTTTATTATATGCTTGTAGCGTGAAAGGGACCAGACAGGTCGATTTACCTACAGATATTCCGCTTAATCAGTACTTTCTTTAGCTTTCAGAAACTGACCTTCCTGATAGATGGCATTATGCTCTTTGCTGTATTCCACGGTTTCAAGCACAACCTTTTTTATGTCTTCCGTAACCCTTGAAAAGCCGAGCATCTTCACGACCAGCGGAACAAGATTGTCCGGCTGTATGGCCACAGAATCCGAAACGACTTTTGTAATGGCCAGGCTGATTTCTTCGGGTGAAACCAATGCTATTTTGCGCGAACCGGACGGAAGCATGCTCCTGTTCCGGATGACAAGCTCTTTTTCCGGGTCCCATAAAAAATCCCCTTTCCTGAGCAATGCTCCATGTTCAACGGCATAATCCGCCGCACCGGCTAAAGAAGAACGGATACGGCTTCCTATCTTTGAAATCCCGTTAGCTTCCGTGATCCTCCTGGCCACTTCTTCAAAATGAACGGGACTTTCTGCTTTTACCACTTCACAGATCCAGCTGCTGAGTTTTCCTACAGGATACAGGTGGAGCTCCTGACCTGCAATTTCCGCCGGCAGCACAGCCAGCTCATAGAAGGGAAAAGTTTCAGGATTTTCTTCTACAGGCTCTTCACGCACCAGGTTTTTAAGTTCCGCCATCAGTTCTTCTTCCATGCTGTCATTATGTTCCGCCTGTGTTTTGGCCTTTTCAACAGCATCTTTAATCAGCTTTAATTCTCCTGCCGGGTTCCTGAACCAGTCCAGGGTCCATACCGACAGGATATTCCATCCCATTCCTTCCAGCACAGCATTTCTCAACCGGTCACGGTCACGGGCCGATTGGGCATTCTGATAGGACCTGCCGTCGCAGCTGATGCCCAGCAGGTATCTGCCCGGATGGTCCGGATCTGCTATCGCCAGGTCTATGTAAAAACCTTCAGAACCCACTTTTTCACGGACGATGTATCCTTCTTTGCGTAACGTTTCCGCAACAATGTTCTCAAAAGGCTGAGGCTGGTACGGCTGCTCATCCTTATGGCTTTCGAACTTGCCATTCTCCGCGAAATAAAGGAAGTTCTTCAACGCCCTGATCCCGAATTTGGCATTCGGGCCGATCACCATATCTGCTGCCGTGATATTGGTGAATACCTCACAGCGGCTTTTGGCCCGGGTAATCAGTACATTCAGCCTGCGCTCCCCTCCTTCATTATTCAGAGGGCCAAAGCTCATCGGCACTTTTCCGTCTTCGGTCCTTCCGTAACCAATACTGATGAAGATAACATCCCTTTCATCGCCCTGCACATTTTCAAGGTTTTTAACAAAGAAAGGTTCGTCTGCATGACTACTGAAATAGCTTTCCACCTCAGGATTTTTCCTCCTCCGAATCTCTATGGCATTCTGTATGGCCTGCATCTGGGATGTACTGAATGCCACGACCCCGAGACTCAGCTTAGGATTGGTAAGGGCATGCTGAATCACAGCATCGGCCACTTTTTCAGCTTCCTTAGGATTGGTCCGTGTTTTTCCTTTATCATAATACGTATCCGGCAAATGGTTAAAAGCCAAGCCAAGCCTGTTTTTTGATCCCGGGCTCGGGAAAATGATCAGCCTGTTTTCATAAAACTCCTGATTGGAAAGGCTGATGAGGGATTCGTGCCTGCTTCGGTAATGCCACCGCAACATACGCTGAGGAGCACCCTGCGCATCACACATGCCGAGGATGCTCTGCATATCTGCCGTTACATTCTCTTCGTCTTCCGTATCCGTATTCAGCTTATCAAAGAAACTGGTGGGCGGCATCTGCCGGGTATCTCCCACGACCACGATCTGTTTCCCCCTGGCAATAGCACCCAGCGCATCAACAGGCCTTACCTGGCTGGCTTCATCAAAGATCACCAGGTCAAAATCGATGCTGTCCGGAGGCAGGAAATTAGCAATCGACATCGGGCTCATCATGATCACCGGCTTTATGGCCTGGATCGCCAGTCCTGCTTCCTGCATGAGTCTGCGTATCGGCATGTGGCGCGCTTTTCTGTTGAACTCGCTTTTCAGGATGTTGACCTGCCCGCCGCCGTCCTGTTTCGGAACGCCTTCCCAATGTTTTAAAGCCACCTTAGCCCTGTTGTAATACTGTTTAAGCACATCAATCCTCCTGAACCTGGCAATGGTTTCCTCATGGGTAGACCGTTCGAATTTCCTCAGTTCCGGACTGTTCAGCATAGCCTGTTCCAAAAGGTGCTCATACCATGTTTTCCGGAATGCGGTCTTCAGATGGGTTCCTGCATCACCCCAGCCTTCAGCAGCTTTGATCAGAAATCCGGTACCCTGCTTTTCAACTTCTTCTTTCAGCACGTTCCATGATACCATCTTATGGATTTCAGGCAGCTGCTCTTTCCATTGACTCAGTACGGTAACCTGCGCAGACAGTCTGAATTGATCAATCCCGTTTCCGTCAAAATCCAAATGCCTGAACAATGCCTGGAAAATTTTCTGCTGTTCATCGAACAGGCTGGCTGCATCGGCAGCTAAGGACCTCATCATCTCTGTATTTTTATTCTTTTCCAGCAGTTCGAAAATTGCCGGATCGATATCTCCCTGCCTTAGATGGGTATGGATATCCTGTACATAAGCTGCTTTTTTCTCTAAATTTTCCGGATCGGATTTATGCCCGTTCCAGTTCTGTCCGAAGAGCCTGCTTCCCAATGTATCATAGGCAAGCAAGGCAGAGTACAATCTCTTTCCTTCCATTAAAGCATTGACCAGATCCAGCTTTTTCTCTGCATCGTCCGGCATTGCGCCCTGTAAAAAAGAGGCCAGTTTTTTGACGCTCTTTTTATAGTCCCCGATAATGAATTTATACCATTTCTTCCCATGTTCCATGATGTTCTGCCTTATGTCCAAGACATCCTGTGACCAGGCTTCCGGAATAAATACAGGGTCATAAGTGCTGTGGATCCGGGCTAATTTGCTGATGGTTTCCAACAGGTCTGCAATATCATTCTGATTATTCAGCCATGCCGGATCTGCTACCGGCATTGAGGCGGTTCCCGGATTTTTCGCTGCCCATTCTGCGGTATTCAGAAGCTTTTTGATTTCCGTTCCGTCAACAGGCTCCGGAAAATCCATGTATTCACTGAGTGTCTTTAAGGAATGGATAAGGTTTTCTGTAGTAAGAACAGATTCTGACAGGAGCTCCGCCGCCAATTCTTCATCTTTGGGAAGGAAAATGGTTAAACGGCTGCCGTAAAAAAGCAATTTCTCAGGCGGACCGATCTTGGTAAGCCTGGCCTGGACCTGCTCTGCAGCCTGCTCAATGTCCTGCACCCGTGCGGAGTCGAATGTTGACAGATCAGGGATGGAAACCTTTGGAAATTTATAGCCTGGATTTTCAGTATTTATTTTCAGCATGTTCCCTATAAGGTCATGCACTGACAAACCGCTTTTTTCAACCGGACGGTTAATTTCAGCAGTATAGGCATTCAGCTCATGGACAATAGGTTCCAATAGCCGGATTTCATCTTCAAGATGGGCTACGGTAGGCCTGCCCAATTCAAGGATCCGTTTTAATTCTGCATGGAGTTCCCGTTTGTTTGCTTTGTTGCTGTGGAGTTCCAGGCAGGCTTCTCCCAGCCCTATACTGTCCAATCTTCGCTTCACTACTTCAAGGGCGGCCATTTTTTCAGCGACAAAAAGGACTTTTTTACCATTGCCTACTGCATTGGCAATCAGATTGGTAATGGTTTGTGATTTCCCGGTACCCGGAGGTCCCTGGATCACCATATTCCGCCCTTCATGCACCGCGAGCATGGCAATGACCTGTGAGCTGTCCGCATCTACTACCTGTAAAAGCTGATCCGCCTCCGTTTCTTCATCCAGCTGATGTTCTTCTCCTACGGAAGGCTGTGGTTCGGTAAACCCGTTTCCGAAAAGAGACTGAAGAATGGGATGGTCAAAAGGCTTTTTATGCTCCGGCCACTCGTCACTGTCGAGGTCATGGTAAATCATGAATTTCCCGAAAGAGAAGAACCCCAGCTCAATACGGTTATGATCAACCGTCCAGTTTTCCAGGTGGGCAATATGCTTCTCAATGTCATTGAAATAGGCTGCAATATCGAGGTCTTCCTCCCCCGGGAGATCAGGAATGGTGAGATTGAAATCTGCCATCATTTTGGCCTGAAGCGATAAATTAGCTCCTATTTCACCGCCGGTATACCGCAGGCGGAACCGTTCGCTGGCACTGGAACGTTCAAGGGCTACCGGAACCAGGATCAGAGGAGCCATTCGTACATCATCGTTATTTCCTTTTTCAAACCAGCTGAGCATTCCTAAAGATAAAAACAGGGTATTCACTCCCTGCTCTTCAATGCTCGTTCTGGCAGCGTAATAGGTATTCAGAATTTTAACCTGAAGCTTCTGTTCGGATTCATCGGTCTGCAGTCGGGTATCTTTGTATGCTTCCTGCAGTTCGGTATCAGACAATGGCGGCAGTTCAAAAAGCTCGTCATCATCCTTCTTTCCGGGCCTACCCAAAAATGTCATGGCTTTGTTCTGCCTTACCAGGATATCATAGATGGAAACCGACTGTTCCTGGACAATATGCAGGCCTCTTGCCTTGGGAATTTTATAGTTTAATAATGTGTTGCGCATCCCAAGATCCAGCAGCTCTTTTCTGGCTGCTTCCAGCTTGGGAAATATAACGTCTTTCATAGTTTATGATTATGGAACTTCTAATGTAGAAAAAATTAGGGAGACTTTAATACGGGTTTACGTAAAACCATTTATGTAAAGGAACTGCCCTAATGGTGATGCCGTACACCACTTGATGGTTGAAGGGTAAAAAACAACCCGTTACGGACCGGCTCGAACTTATGCTTTTTAATTCTGCAAAGTTTTCATTTTGTTCGTTATTTTTGTATATCCAATGTTCACCGGCAACCCTGATATTATGAACTACACCTTTTCTGAAAATCCTCAAATAGGAACCGTTTCAAGCTTTACCGAACTGATCCGTACGCAATTCACGGGCAGTATGAATGCGCTGTGCTGGCAACGGAAGGTAACCGGTGATTTTAAAGAGGTGGTGTCCAAACTCCGGCTGGAAGAAAATATCACAGAAATTTCTGCTGAAGATTTGCTGAGCCTGCACCTTTCGGAACAGGGTAATGCTGCAAGGGAAATCATCCTCAATGACCTGAAGCTGTTGCAGGACTTCGGGGCACAGCCCTCCCTGAACCTGCTCAAATGCTATGAACGGGATGAAGAACTGGATTTTTTCCCAACCGACGTCTATTCCTACCACGTCGACCGCTCTCCCATCATGACTGATACCTTCCTGTGTACCTATCACGGAGCAGCCAGCGACATCCTGCCGAATGACCAGGTGACCCAAAAAATCCTCATCCCCGACATCCGTGAACGGCTTAAATCAATGCACGATGCCCCGGAATCAGACTTTGAAGCATTCCTGAAAGAATGTTTCTTTGACCTTCATTATCAGCCCAAACCTGATGCGCGGCCGTTCAATCTCGGGACCGGACACCTCTGGCGCCTGGCGGTAGACCATCCGGAGCAACAGGTGTTACCCTGTGTCCACCGGGCCCCTGTAGAAAATGACGGTGAATACAGGCTGCTGCTGATCTGCTGATGATGAACGTTTATAACATTCACATCAATAATAGATGAAACATTAAAATAGATAACAATTCCGGCAATTGCTATCAATGTAATATTACTTAAAGGTTGAAAAAAACAACGAACCATGAAAACGAGCTAAGATCCCTATTAACAATACGGCAAAATTCTCTATCTTAGTATCATAAAGACTGTATCATCACTTTAATCTCATGTCAATGAAAACATATGCTTTCCTTCTGGCTTTTAGTATGCTCAGCGTCTGTACTTCATGCCGGAATATCGGTGAACTGGTTAACGAACAGAAATCACGCTCCTATTTTATCGACTCAAAAAAGCAGATTTCCTACTGTATGAACGGCAACTGGTTCAGTTTAGGCATATCGCCGATGCCGGAAGCGGATGCGAAATCGTTTGAAGTGCTGGCAGAGGATATCGCCCGGGATAAGGATGCCGTTTATTTTCGTGCTATGAAACAAAAGCAGGTAGACCGCAATTCTTTCTATGTTGACAACCAGATCCCTAAAGACCGTTTTCATGCCTATTACACTGACATGGCTTTAGGCTTTAAAATTATTGAAGGCGCAGATCCCAAGACTTACGAACCGGTAGACCAACATGTTAACTGGGCCAGAGATAAAGACCATTATTTCTATTCCCATGATATGGTTCATGCGGACCGGAAAACATTTGCCTTCGTCAATCCCTTTTTTATGACAGATAAAGATTCTGTGTATACCATTCCTGATCTGGGCAAGTTTAAGTCGGTCATGCCTAATCCGGGAAAAGCCGAAGCCATCAATACCTATTACATGAGAATCGGAAACACCATTTATTATCCTTCTTTTCAGCAGGCTTCAGATGTTGCAACCAAGTCATTCGATGGGATACGTACTTTACGGCTGCTTGATGACAATACGCTTTGCATCAATGATGAAACCATACTGGTCCGGGGTAAAAATTTTAAATATACCGATGTTGACGCACCTTCTTTTCAGCTGCTTACTTTTACGGATAAGAATTACACCTACCCTTCCAACTATTATGCAAAAGACAAGAACAATATCTACTATGATCAGGAAGTCATTCCGGGTGCTGATGCAAAAACATTTACCCTGATCGGACGTGATTTCGGCAAAGATGCAAAGAATGTGTACTACCGTAACCAGTTGCTGAAAGGCGTAGATGCGGCCAGCTTCAAGAAAGAAGATAATTATTATAAAGATAAACTGGGGAATAAATTCAGTGCACTGACTGGGAATAAAATATAAATTTTTGCTGCCATCTTATTTCCACCTTCGAATTCTCCACATAGCATATCCGTTATTACAGCCATGTGTATCCGATTGATGGCATAACGCCAGACTAAAATTTTCATCCAAAGGTGTTTACTCACCTCAGCTTTATTTTCACCAGACCTGTAGAAGGCTTTGTTGATTCTTTACAGATCAGCATTGTCCTGCTGGAAACACTTTTCTTGCACCTCGGATTTTGCATACATAGTTATGTGAAAACAAATATATCAATCATTAAGTTTAATCTATAATATATTGAATCAAGGGCAAAAACGGACAATGAGCCTCAATAACAGCATGCTTATCTGCATGATCGTAATGATAATTTTATCTGATTCAATCAAAATCTTTGGGCAATATCATTGCTAAATTGGCGTCTATTTTCAATAAAGGGGAACCCCATTTCTACTCATAAGAATGCTTTTGAGCGAAATCTGCCGGAATCTCAAATAGCAGTATCAATATTCCACATCCAAACTATCAAAGATGGATAAGCTCCCGTACAGTTTGAACCCTAATACACTCCCACCCTAAAACCCTCCTACACTAAAAACCTCCACACTCAAACCCTCCCATTACAAATATTCCCCTTTAAAAACCCTATACTCATTTAGCATGAATACCTTAACTTTGCAACATGAATAACGATACCATTTGTGCACTGGCCACCGCCAATGGAATAGGAGCCCTCGGGATTATCCGTGTTTCCGGACAGGAAGCGCTTCCGGTAGTCCAGAAAAGTTTCCCCGGAAAGAACCTTGAAAAGCAGAAATCCCATACGCTGCATTACGGTTATTTCATGGACGGAGAGGAATCTATTGATGAGGTGATGCTGTCCATTTTTCTGGCACCGAAAAGCTTTACCACGGAAAACTCTGTGGAAATCGCATTCCATGGTTCGCCGCACATTGGAAAACGTATTCTTGAAACCCTGATTAAAAACGGAGCCCGTATGGCGAAAGCCGGGGAATTTACCCTGCGCGCTTTTATCAACGGCCGTATCGACCTTTCGCAGGCGGAAGCCATCGCCGATGTCATTGCTTCTGAAAACGAAGCTTCAAGGAAAGTAGCCATCAGCCAGTTGAAAGGCGGCATCACCAATGAAATATCGGTATTGAGGACCGACCTGCTGAATTTTGTTTCCCTGATCGAACTAGAGCTCGATTTTGCGGAAGAAGATGTGGAGTTTGCCGACCGATCTGCCCTGAACCTGCTGCTGGATAAGATTGAATCCAAGCTGCATTCGCTAATTGACAGCTTCCAGTATGGAAATGCCATTAAGAACGGAACCGCCGTAGCGATCATCGGGAAACCGAACGCCGGAAAATCTACCCTGCTGAATGCTTTGCTGAAAGAAGAACGAGCAATTGTCAGCAATATTGCCGGAACCACGCGGGACACGATTGAGGAAGTATTGCATATTAAAGGGCATGCATTCCGTCTGATCGATACGGCAGGACTGCGTGAAACGGTGGATGAAATCGAGGCCATCGGGGTGAAAAAGGCCCGTGAAAAGGTTGCCAATGCCAATGTGCTGATTTACCTTGCCGATGCGGGAACGGAAGATTTTTCAGAAGATATCGAAATGATCCGCTCGTTGGTTCGTGAAGATCTCAAACTCATTATCTGCGCAACAAAAATCGATGAAGTCTTCCCTGCACAATACGAAAAGGCAGAAAGCATTTTCCGTGAGGCCATTCCTCAGGAGTTTGATTTCATCAAAATATCCGCAGTAGAAAACCAGAATATCCAGGACCTGAAAAATGAGCTTTCCTCTTACGTGGAACAGCTGAAGTCACAGGAAAGCAATATAGTGATCACCAACCAGCGTCATTACGAAGCCCTCCGCAAATCTATGGAAGCCGTTCATAAGGTGAAAGAAGCCATCACCTTCCGCATTTCCACCGAATTACTGGCCTATGAGCTTAGAAACGCCTTAGAGCATCTGGGAGAGATATCCGGGGAAGTCACGAATGATGAGGTGCTGGGGAATATTTTTTCTAAGTTTTGTATCGGGAAATAATTTAGCTTTTTAACTTATCTATAATCAGGTGATTATGTAATTATTTATGAAATTTTTGCACTTGATTTTCGGGAGGTAAAATGAGATTATATGGCTTTCTTTTTATAATTTTATCATCTCTCAATTAAAAATGCTACACCTGAAGAATGCTTGTCAACAAATCTATAATAAGCGATATAAAAAGCATTATTGCAAATTCAAAAGACAGTGCTATTCGTGCTGTTGACCATCAACGGACTTTGATGTATTGGCATATTGGCAGACGTATTTTTGAAGAAGAACAGCAAGGTAAAGATCGTGCAGATTATGGTAAGTTTCTTATTAAATATCTTTCAGAACAACTACAACCTGAGTTTGGAAGTGGCTTTTCTACAAGACAAATCAACCTTTATCGCCAATTTTACAGAACATTTGAGAATGTGCATACACTGTATGCACAATTGAGCTGGAGTCAATATAAACTATTATTAAGTGTTAATAGTCAGGATAAAAGAGCTTTTTATATTGCCGAAACAGTAAAAAACAATTGGACTGTTCGTCAATTGGAGCGACAAATTTACAGCAGTCTATACGAACGGCTTCTGTTGAGTAATGATAAAGAAAATGTTTTGGCAGTGGCAAGGAATGAGAAGCAGCCTTCTGATGCCAAAGAAATTATAAAAGACCCGATGTTTTTGGAGTTTCTTGGTTTAAAAAGAGAAGCATCTTACTACGAGAGAGATTTGGAAAGTGCCATCATCACGCACTTACAGGATTTTTTATTAGAATTAGGTAATGGCTTTTCATTTATAGCAAGACAGAAAAGAATACATATTGAGGGTGACGAATTTTTTGTAGATTTAGTTTTCTACAACCGTATTTTACAATGCTTTGTAATCATCGAAATCAAAACAGCCAAACTTACCCATCAGGATATTGGACAATTGCAAATGTACGTCAATTATTACGACCGAATAGAAAAACTGTCACACGAAAATCCAACTATTGGAATTTTGCTTTGTGCCAATAAAAACGATGCCGTTGTGAAATTCACCCTTCCGGAAGGACAAAAACAAATTTTTGCAAGCCAATATGAATTGTACTTACCAACGGAGAAACAACTTTTGGAAGAAGTAAGTAAAGAGATGGAGAGTTTTGAGAAAAAGGATCAGAAGAGTGAATAATTAATTGATTACGGAACAGCAATGAATAATTAAAACACTTTCAATTCCTTGTTTATAGGTTGTGAAGACGTGCTGGCCATTTATTGGAAATAATCAGCTAAAAATCCATTGATCTTAAATTAATCAAATATCCCCTGATTCTAAAAGGCAGAGTGCATAACCGTCTGCCAGGCATCTCCAGTTCTTTTTAAAACATGGCTGGATTTTGTTTTTATACTGTCCTGTTCAGGGTTTTTAGAATTGAAGGCTTCATAGATATTAGCAACCAAATTATATCCGGATCTATAGAGGATACCAATTGGGTCTGGATTTTAATTTTTGTCCAGCCCTGATCAATAATCTGTTTCAAATTTTTTATAATATTCTCTCGATTCTGAACAACATCGTATCCAACCAGTATGGATTGCACTGAATATAGGTTGGACAATCCACTAAAGTCAGATTCATTCCATAATTTTTCATAATTTGAATTGAATTCGTTTGCCATGTTCATTATATTTTTCATCTTTGATTTTATGTACAGTAAATATAAAAATATTTTCTGGAAAGAATTAAATATTTTATTCCTATCAGAAAGGTAATTGTTATCAATTCAGGACATTATAAAGATCAGATAGATCGTCTTCCCACGACAGGTAATTGTTTAAAGCGAAATGAAGTGACCGGTAAATGTGTAATTTTCCTGCCTGCATACTATCTTCTTTTATAATGATATTCGGATGATATTCCCTCTATCTCTTACAATAAGACTGATCTTCGGAAAACTCATTAATAGGATGCGTTAGATAAAATCGTTAATTTAGGTGATAAACTAAATGGCAGATGGCAATAAAAATCAAATTCAAAAGATCTGAGATTGTAGCAAACATCATATTGAACCTTGCAGGGCTGGGCATTTGCTGTATTATGATGTTAAATAACAATGTTTCGATGCCCATAAAGAATTTGATTGTCAAAATCATTGTGCTTGCAGCAATAGCGGCACTTACTGCCAATCTTTGGGTGCAATTCCGGCGTTACATAAAAAGTCTCAACCATATATCTGCCCTGGAAATCGATCATCTCGGAATCTGCTGTAACATCTCTAAACGTACATTTCTAAACTGGGATGAGATCGCTTATGCCAAAATGAAGACAGTCCAAATGTCAAGTGGAAGACATTCTAAAATACTGGTTCATACCTATGATCCATCACGTTCCATGATCATCAATGCTGATGTATTAGATATTGATAAGAATGAATTACTGGATCTTCTTAATCAAAAAAAAATGATCTGCATACATCATTATATTTAACATCAATTTCAAATGAGAAACTCCCCTATTACCTTGAAAGTCCTTTGTTATCCATTATCCGCTTTTATATTCAGCTGTTTTCTGAGCTGCAACGGAGATCATACCCAAAGACAGAGGAACAGAACTGCTGAAGCGGAAGTTAAGGAAATCAAAAGCAGCCGGGCCCAAATATTCCTCGCCTATTTAGATGCCTTGGTAAAACTTCCCGATGCAAAGTTCAGCGAGGCAGAGCTTAGGTCGATCAATAAAAAATATGCGAGCCAGTTGCCATTGGTCATGTATGATTCCACACAAGAGCAGAGCAGGCAGGATATTGTAATTCATTATTATAAAAATAATCAACTCGGCCCTGTAATGGAATCGGGCATCAGATTTCTTGTCCCTGAAACCTTGACAGATTCACTGGTGGTTTCAGATTTTACACGCTATTTTGGGAATGTTGAAGATGAAAAACCGCTGATAGGGATTACGGAACAGCCTCTTCCTGTCCATATACAAGTTTCTTCCGACAGAGAAATGAAGATAACCTTTAAAAATAATGTCAATAAAGAGCAGGCAGGCGTGACGATGGTCGATATCTTCAATTACAGGTAATTGATCCCGGATTTCAGAAGGTATATACACAACTTTAAAAATGTTTTTTATTTGCATTTCGTTTATGTGATGCTATCAGGGCGTTGTCGAGTATGCTTTTGAGATCACCATATCGGTCAATATGAGAAATATGCTGCTCTAAAAATGGCATCTCCATGGGGTACATTTTGTAATTTTTCATGTGAATTTTCATCCGCTCTGAACTGTATTTCCCTATATAACGATAGAACTCAAAATGATCAATATGCCGAAAATAAATAAATCCGAACTCAGCCGTCCACAGGCCGTTTTTAGAAACCCTCAAAGCCAGCTCCTTCTTTTTAAAACTGCCCTGTAAGAAAAATAAGCCTGGAATCATGATGAAGATTCCGTACATCCAATGAGCATTGAACATAAAATACAAGGCAAGCATAAACAACAAAAACCCGAAAACAGCTAAACCAAAGGGTGGCTTGCCGATATAAAAGTCATGATAAAATTCTTCCCGGTCAATTTCTAATTTCTTTGAAATTTTCCCTTCGTAATTACTTCTGAAAGCTTTGTAGTTTCTATTTTTCATCATTTCTTTGTTTGGCACCGCCGACACGGATCATCGTTATTCAACATCCATAATAATGCCTGTTTTTGCGGAAGTTTGCTTATTTATTTTTTACTTCTAATCATCCATATGAACTATTGATTCCGGCTGCCTTTCAATATTAATAACACCTATTTCTATTTTGTCGGCAACTTTACGGCAGGAATAAAATTGAATGTAAAGAATAAAGATCCTGATGATGAATGTCTATATCTCCGATATTTCCAGGCAAAATAAAAAGCAAAAAAAATCACCCCGTTTCCGGGGCGATTGGTACTGCTTTAAATAAATACTGAGTTATATGAAGAGTGAAATGATGTTTCTCTGATATATTACAAAGATACAGCTCATTTTCTTTTCTGCGCCTCAGGGAAATCCCGGAAATTGCCTCCGGGTTTTTACGGAGGCTGTAAAAAATCCTGCGTGAAGCAGGATTTGGTTATATTTCATGTTGATCAACTGATTACAAAGGACTTACCAGTTCTGCGAACCATGTTTTTACTTCATCGTCCAGATATGGACCCAGTTTTTCTTCACATGTCCTGTGGTAAGCATTTAGCCAATCAACTTCTTTTTCCGAAAGAATATCTTTCACGATCGTATCTTTAAAGAACGGACACAGCGTAAGCGTCTCAAACTCGTAGAAGGTCCCGAAATCGGTTTTTTCCGCTTCCTTAACGGCGATTAAGTTTTCATGGCGGATCCCATACTGTCCTTCTACATAAAATCCGGGTTCATTGGAACACACCATGCCCGGAAGAAGCTCCTGCGGATTCATGTCTTTCCTGATGTTCTGGGGACCTTCGTGGACATTCATAAAGCTTCCTACTCCATGCCCGGTCCCGTGGTTGAAATCTTTCCCTTCCATCCATAACGGAAGCCTGGCAATGGCATCCAGGTGCACGCCTTTGGTTCCTTTCGGGAATTTTACCATCGATAAACGGATCATCCCCTGTAATACTAAAGTCGAGTTCCTTTTGAACTCCTCGGAAACCGCTCCTAAAGCCAGCGTCCTGGTAATATCGGTCGTTCCTTCCAGATACTGGCCTCCGGAATCTACCAGGATGCTTGCATCGTTAATCACCTCATGGCTGCCTTCGCTTTTTGCGGAATAGTGCATGATGGCACCGTTATCTTTATACCCGATGATGCTTCCGAAACTCTCCCCTACAAAATTCTCACCCTGTGCACGGAAATCCCTGAGTTTTTCTCCGATGGAATATTCATTCATCGGTTCTTTTCCTGCCTGATGTGTCAGCCAGTACAGGAATTTCACCATTGCCACACCGTCTCTTACCATCACAGTTCTGAACCCTTCCAGCTCGGTATCATTTTTCCGGGCTTTCATCAGGTTGCCGGGAACCGGGCCTTTGATGAATGTATTGGCATATTTTAAGGCTTCAAAGATAGACTGGTTGCTGTTTGGGGAAACCAGGACTTTCTGGTCGCTGCACATTTTCAGGTGGCTGAAAAATTCTTCGTATGGCATCATTTTCACAAATGATTCATTCATCTGCTTCCTGGCTTCCACATCCAGTTTATCAAGGTCGGTAAAAAGGATTGCATCATTGATGGTGATGATCAGGTAACCCAGGAATACCGGATTGCTCTGTACATCGCTTCCCCTCAGGTTAAGGGTCCACGCCACGTCATCCAGGCTGGAGATGATATGTACGGTAGCGCCCTGTTCCTCCATCGCATTACGGATGGCGGAAATTTTATCGGTTACCGACTTTCCAGCCCGTTCTACCGGATGTACGTAAATTGGGTTCTTGGAAGGGGTTCCGCGGTCTTTCCAAAGCTCTTTCAGGAGCGGGAGGTCTACCAGCGTGATATTTTTGGTACGAAACTTCTCATACAGCAGCTCCCAGTTGGCATGTGAAGTAGCCAGTGCATTCACGGCTACTTTTCCGTTTTCCGGAATTTCGGAAATAATCCAGTCGATATAGTGAGGAGTGCCTTCCATTCCGTCTTTGAACAGGTCAATCCCGGAATCCTGAAGCTCAATGGCAGCCTGGGTAAAATACCGTCCGTCCGTCCAGAGGCCTGCTTTGTCCTTAGTGATCACCACAAATCCGGCAGATCCCAGGAAGCCTGAAAGCCATGATCTTTCCTGCCATTCTTCCGGCAGGTATTCACTCATATGCGGATCAGCAGAATAGACGATAAATGCGTCAACATTATTTTTCTGCATCTCTTCCCGGAGTGCAGCCACTTTTTCCTTTGAAGTCATTTTTTTGATTTTTAAAACCGAAAGTTACGAAAAATTGATTTCAGAAAGGGATTTAATCCAATATAAAAAGCAGGTATACAGAGCAGGAATATCACACCCCGAATAATTTTCAGGCGCTGGAACCCGCTATCGGAGCTGATATTTTCACCTTTGGAAAGATTATTGCTACATGCTACCTATGGAAACACAGAATTACAGCAATCACAGGAAGTTTTATGCACCTCATCACTTTGTTTACCTTCCCGCATTACTGGTTTTGCAGATCTTCGGAATCTATAAGGCTTTTAGTGATGGCAGTAACCTGTTGACCTGGATTCTGTTTTCTGTTGTTATTTTCCTGATCCTTTACCTGGCCATTATGGTGCGGCAGCATTATGCATTGGGACTTCAGGACCGGATGGTAAGACTTGAGTTTAAACAGAGGTATTTTGAGCTGTTCGGACAACGGTCCGATGAAGTGGAAGCCAGGCTGAAATTCGATCAGATTGCCGCTTTAAGGTTTACCTATGATGATGAGTTTAAAGAACTGCTGTACCGTGCCCTGCATGAATCCGTTTCAGGCAACGATATAAAGAAGTCCATTAAAAAATGGAAACCGGACCATCACCGGATTTAAAAAGAATTGATCACCAATAAAAATAAATTATTATGAAAAAATGGAGCTTATACAGTATTACTTTTTTAAGTTTACTGATGCTGACCAGTTGTGAAGCAGTAGAAACAATTTTTAAGGCCGGAATGTGGTGGGGAATCATTCTCGTTGTAGCCGTAATAGGACTTTTATTATGGTTATTCTCCAGGGGTAAAAACTCTTAACCGGACTTTATGGAAAATTCAGATTTAGATATTATTTCTCACCTGAAGCCTTCAAAAATTGTCAAAATTATGAAAGATCCGGTGGCTTCTGCCAAGGCGGTACATCTTATTTATACCTCCGATGCAGAAACCGCCGGTATTATCCGGAAAAAACGAGGAAAGAAATTTTCTTATTATAAAGACGGCGAAAAAATCAAAGACAAAGATGAAATCAGCAGGATTAACAAACTCGTGTTGCCACCGGCATGGGAGAATGTTTGGATCTGCGCACTGGATAACGGCCACCTTCAGGCCACCGGAATTGACGCCAAGAAGAGAAAGCAGTACCGGTACCATCCCTTATGGAACGCTCTGAGGAATCACACTAAATTTTACCGCATGCTCCAGTTCGGCTACGCACTGCCTCAGATAAGGCTGCATATCGAGCAGGACCTTGCCTTGCGAAATTTAGAAAAAAGAAAAGTCCTTGCGCTGATCGTAAGCCTGATGCAGCGGACCAATATCCGGATTGGCAACAGTGCCTATGAAAAGCTGTATGGATCTTTCGGGCTTACTACCCTGAAAGACAAACACGTCAAAGTAAAAGGCCAGAAATTATCCTTCTCTTTCAAGGGCAAGAAGGGTGTGATGCATGATATAGACCTGAAAAGCAGCAGGCTTTCCAGGCTGGTCCAGAAATGCAAGGACATCCCGGGAAAAGAACTCTTCCAGTATTATGATGATGACGGAAACCGGCACTGCATAGATTCGGGAATGGTGAATGAATACATCAAGGAAATCAGCGGTGAAGATTTCACTGCGAAAGATTTCAGGACCTGGTCCGGAACGGTTAATGCTTTAATAGCTTTCAAAGAAATCGGCTATGCTGAAACCAATGCCGAATACAAGAAAAAAGTGAAGGAAGCCCTCGACATTGTCGCTTCCCATCTCGGAAACACCGTAGCGGTGTGCAAAAAGTATTATGTGCATCCCCTGGTCATCAATTTATATGAAAACAATACCATCAAAAAATATCTTGATGAGCTGGAAGTCATAGAGAAAAATGACGGCAAAGCTGACCTTACCCAGGAAGAAAAACTGGTTCTTAAAATCCTGGAAACCGAAAAGCTGTAATTCACGGCAATCAATTTTTTCTCCGAATTAAATGTTGTAAATTTGTATCATTCACAAATTAAAATATAATACAACATCATATGTCAAAAGCAATTTCGCAAGTGCCACTTGCTGTTAATGAGCCGGTAAATTCATACGTACCGGGTTCTCCGGAAGTAAAAAGCCTTCTGGCCACCTATAAGAAAATGTGGGCAGAAAAAACCGAGATCCCAATGATCATCAACGGAAAAGAAGTAAAAACCGATGAAAAGGTAGCGCTTCAGTCTCCGCAGGACCATGCGCATGATTTCGGGTTTTATTACAAGGGAACCATGCAGCATGTGGATGATGCCATCAATGCCGCTTTAGCCGCCAAACAGCAATGGAACGAACTGGGATGGGAACAGAGGGCTGCTATTTTCCTGAAAGCCGCTGACCTGCTTGCCGGACCTTACCGCGACGTCATTAATGCAGCGACGATGATCGGCCAGTCTAAAAACGTACACCAGGCTGAAATTGATGCTGCCTGTGAGTTCATCGACTTTCTACGGTTCAATGTAGAATTCATGACGGAAATGTATGCTGAGCAGCCGGTATCCGATAACGGAATATGGAACCGCGTAGAATACAGGCCTCTTGAAGGTTTCTGTTTTGCAGTAACTCCTTTTAACTTTACCGCTATTTCCGGAAACCTTCCTACATGTATGGCCATGCTCGGAAATGTAGTGGTTTGGAAGCCTTCTGATAAGCAGGTGTACTCCGCAAAAGTCATCATGGATGTTTTAACGGAAGCCGGACTTCCTGCCGGGGTCATCAATATGATCTTCACAGATGGTAAGGATACAGCTGAAAAAGTATTGGCACACCGTGACTTTGCCGGACTTCACTTCACCGGTTCCACCAAAGTGTTCCAGGGCATGTGGAAGATGATCGGTGACAACATCCACCAGTACAGAACGTATCCAAGAATCGTAGGAGAAACCGGAGGTAAAGATTTTGTTATTGCCCACCCTTCAGCCAATGTAGAAGCGGTAGCCACTGCTCTGGTAAGAGGTGCGTTTGAATATCAGGGACAGAAATGTTCTGCTGCTTCAAGAGCTTATATCCCTAAGTCCATCTGGGCAGACGTGAAAAAAGTAATGGAAACGCAGATCGGTTCCATCAAAGTAGGTTCTCCTGAAGATCCGTCCAACTTCGTTAATGCCGTGATCGACAAAAATTCTTTTGAAAAATGCAAAGGATACATCGACAGAGCCAATGGTGCCGGTGATGCTACGGTAGCTATCGGAGGGAAATGCGACGATTCCAAAGGCTGGTTTGTACATCCTACGGTTATTGAAACAACCAATCCGCATTATGAAAGCATGGTAGAAGAAATCTTCGGTCCTATCCTTTCCGTGTATGTTTATGAAGATGAACAATGGAACGAAACCCTGAAGTTGGTTGATTCCACTTCACCCTATTCCCTTACGGGATCTGTATTTTCACAGGACCGTTATGCGATCAGTGAAGCATACAAAGCATTGGAAAATGCTTCCGGAAACTTCTATATCAACGATAAGCCGACCGGCGCCGTAGTAGGCCAGCAGCCGTTCGGTGGAGGAAGAGCTTCAGGAACCAATGATAAAGCGGGTTCTAAAATGAATCTTTTAAGATGGACTTCGGTACGAAGCATCAAAGAAACCTTTGTATCGCCTAAAGATTATAAATATCCGTATTTAGGGTAATTATCGATGCATACATCTGTATAAAAAAGTCTCGGCCGGAACTTCGTTCCGGCCGAGACTTTTATTAGTCATTCCCACATATCTTCATCTTCGTGTGTCTTTGAGAGGCTCAGCCACCGGATTTATCACAAAACTTTTGTGGCTATTGTGGTTTTTATCCTCTCGTTGAGTAACAGATCGCACAGATTTTTTTCCATGCATTTAAAAACCGTAAATTTTTAAAAACTAATGTGCTCTTAATGTTTTCAAAGCTTTTTCTACATGATTCTTATGTGTTAAAAATTTTGCAGACTGTTATAATACAGGATCATTAAACCACCCCGTCAAAAATTCTTTGAATTTTCGCCACCCCTCCGAAGGCAGGGAATCGGTCCCAACCGCTGTTTCCGACAAACAGAACAAAGTTATGTACACACAAAAACCGTAGGTTTTTAAAAACTAATGTGCTCTTAATGTTTTCAAATCTGTTCTCTTCATGATTCTAATGTGTTAAAAATTTTTGTGACTGTTGTGGTTTTATCTCCAGATTATTTTCCAAGCATTTTAAAAACCGTAGGTTTTTGAAACTCATGTGCTCTTCTCTTTCCAAAGCTGGCTTCTTAGAATTCTAATGTGTTAAAAATTTGCAGCCTGTTATAATTCAGGATCATTAAACCACCCCGTCAAAAATTCTTTGAATTTTCGCCACCCCTCCGAAGGCGGGGAATCGGCCCCAACCGCTGTTTCCGACAAACAGAACAAAGTTATGTACACACAAAAACCGTAGGTTTTTAAAAGCTAATCTGCTCTTAATGTTTTCAAAGCTAGCTTCTTAAGATTCTAATGTGTCAAAAACTTTTGTGGCTGTTGTGGTTTTTATTCCTTGCAGATCAGCAGATCAAGCACATTTTTACGTATCATAAAAACCGTTTTGGTTATCCTCTCTAAAACACTCAAACACTCAAACTCTCCCACAATACAACGCTAAACCCACCGGCTCTCAAACGCTCATCTTCGAAGCGTCAATTCATCAGTTATGCAAATAATTAACATACAGATCATTTCTCATTAAAATCCATGGATTGTTAATATAAACTTAATGTAAATTATCCTAAAAATCGCAAATGGGAATGGTTATTGCTTACGCAAGGATACATTAAAAATAAAACGTTATGAAAAAAGTTGTTTTAATCCTGAGCATCGGGATTTTTGCAGTAAGCTGCGGAACTAAAGAATCTTCCATGTCTACCAGTGCAACAGATTCTACTGCAACAGGCACCAGTGCTACGATGGATAACACCAATGCATCTACAATGAGCACGGATACAATGACCACAAAGACATCTAATGCGGACAGTCTTAAAATGAGAACTGATTCTTCAGCAACCACGACTGCCCCGGCAAGATAGTCTGAAAGCATCATGTACTCTTAAAAATCCTCAGATCTATTCTGCGGATTTTTTTGCTGTTGTATGAAGGGTCCTTTTTTTGTTATGGTAATACTATATTGTGAACCACTAAAAAATATACTATGAAAAAGTTATGGTTGGGTGCTGCCATTGCAGCCATGTTCCTGGCAAGTTGTGCGCAGGATAAAGAGAAAAGAGAAGAGTTCAAGGATGAACGGGATAAAAATTTCATGAGAAATGATCTTGGCGATACTGCGGTCAGCCATTCCGAACCGGGATCTTCCGCTGATACTGCAAAAGTAAAAAGAGACACTACCGCAAAGATGCGATAGCCATCATAAAGGAGCTGCTTAGAACTAAGCAGCTCCTTTTGTATGTTAACCAACTGCGATAGCTGCTTCCACCCGGCAGAAATAAATTTTGGTTTTATACCGGAATTCTACCATACCGGAAGTTTGATACCTATTGAATGCCTCTTCCAATTCCTGCATTATGGTTTCATATATAACCCCGGATTTCGGAGTATATGAAGATGAACGTGCACGGCCTTTGAGTCCTTCCAGATCAAACCACTGCCGATGATCAAGCTCCATATAACCCATTTTTTCAGGGCTGAAAAATTCCCTTATCTTCTCTTCATCGATGTTTTTATGATTGACATATGAATATTCCCTGATATGGTCATAAAGGACTTTTTCGTAATCATTCAGTAAAGGGGATGATGAATCCCTTTCGTTCCATACTAAAACAATATGCCCATCAGGCTTAAGGATGCGCTTGAATTCTGTCTTGGTTTTTGGCAGGTCGAACCAATGAAAGGCCTGTGCAGAGAAAATGACATCAACACTGGAATCTTCTAAGGTTGTGTTTTCAGAAGCCCCGTTTACACTGATAAAATTTTCATAACCCCTGTAAATAGCTTCGGCGGCTTTCCTCATTTCATCATTAGGTTCAACACCGTAAACGGTATACTGATGTTCCAAAAAAGGTTTTGATGAAAGACCGGTCCCGGAGCCGATATCAGCAATAATTTTACGGTTATCAAGCCCTAATTCTTCTTCAAGTCTTCTCAGCATTCCACTGGGATAGTCAGGTCTGAACTTAACATAGTCCTGAACTTTCTGGCTGAACCTGTCATAATTATTTTCCATAGCTGTATTTTTAGCAGAAACTTTGACTGGGAAGGCACTGCGACCTGCTGGATGCAGCTCCATCAGAATTTACCGCCTTTCCGTAATTAAAGGTACGAAATACAGGACGAAATAAACATCATTTACCGTCTAAAACAAATCAACCCGGTTCATTTTCAACAATATATTAATTATGAATTTGCGGCGTAACATTTTTCATATGCATGCGACTTATGTGTCAACTTAATGATTACATTTGTATCGAAATGAAAATACACATGAAAAAAACAGCCATATTATCTTCTCTGTTCATCAGCGCACTGGCACTGGCTCAGGGAATCAAGTTTGAAGAAAACAATTTTGCGAATATCCTGGCCAAAGCTAAAAAGGAAAACAAACTGGTGTTTATCGATGCCTATGCGTCATGGTGCGGACCATGCAAGCTGATGGCTAAAAATATTTTCCCGCTTCAGGCAGTCGGAGATTACTACAACGGCCATTTCATCAATGCTAAAATTGATATGGAAAAGGGCGAGGGTGTGGACCTGGCCAAAAAATACAACGTAAAAGCTTTTCCAACCTATCTTTTCATCAACGGTAACGGTGAAGAAGTACACCGTACTTTAGGCTATGTGGAAGAAAAAGATTTCATCCAGTTTGCCAAAGATGCTGAAGATCCAAGCAAAAGGCTGACTTCACTGAAGCAGAAATTTGAAAACGGAGAAAAAGATCCCGAATTCCTTAAAAACCTGGCCGGTCTTACCATTTATAATGATGCTCCTTTTGCTGCGAAGGTGCTGGAACGTTATTTCAAGGACAAAACAGCCCTTAACCAGGAGGACGTACAGATACTGCTTGCCGGTACCCAAAGTACGGAAAGCCCGCTGTATGCCATTTTCCAGGCTAAAAAAGCAGATATTACGAAAGTACTTCCTGCAGAGCGCTATGAGATGATCGACAAAAATATCAAGCTGAATACGATTGTAAAAAAAGCCTACGATGCCGATACCAAGAAATGGAATGATGTCTATTTTTTAACGGAAACACAGAAATTCCTGACCAAGGATGAATCTGAGAAGTTGCTGAAAAGAGCCAAATCCAGCAGGGCATTAAAGGATAAGGATATGGCAACGTATGAGAAACTGAGCATGGAACTGTACAAAGATCCTTCCGCCGCCAGTTCTGAGGAGCTGAATGCCCTTGCGTGGAACTTCTTTGAAAATGTGACCAATAAGGCATCACTGGAAAAAGCCATTACCTGGGCACAGGAATCGGTAAAGAAGCATGAAAACTCTGCTAACACGGATACACTGGCCAACCTGTACCATAAAGTAGGCGATAACAAAAATGCCAAGATCTGGGCTGAAAAGTCGATCCAGCTGGCCAAGACCTCCGGTGAAGATTATTCGGATACTGAAAAACTGCTGAAAAGTCTCAGCATCAAATAAAAGTAAAAGGTTGTCCACTGAGGCAACCTTTTTTATTTAACTTCTTACCGGGACCGGAATTTTCAGAATTTATATTTAATGTCATATTGATTATCTTTCCAATGTATTATTAAATTTCTTTTTAAAATTCTCCAACTGATTACGCCTGTTCAAATCCATCGGTCTTCCGGGATAAGGATCGTTTTTAAACTCATCCCTTTTCTTTACATATTCAGATCTTGAAACTGCAATGCCTTTTTGCAACGGCACAATTTCAGCTTTCTTTTTTTCAATTGATGCCGCTATGAAATGATCGTATCCATTGGCATCTTCTATCTCCAGGATTAGCCCCGGTAAACCTTTAAACCTGTAAGGACCTTCAGATATCGGAACTTCTTTTGTATACCATGCTGTATACGTCCTTTTATTAAAAGTGGTAGTAGCCTTTTTACATGGATATCCAATGATTATTTTTTCATCGGTATAATCTGTTTTCCATTTCTGAGAATCCCCTTCAAATGTATACAGATTACTTCCTATTCTACTGGTTACCCAAGCTTTGCCCTTACTTTTATACACTGAATAATCAATTTTAGGCCTTACCATTTTACGGGCATCAATATCTGCCATCTGCCCACTGTTTTTAGCAATTGCCAATTGGGTTTCAATGGCTTTTCTGCGTTCCAGAAATGCTTCGCTGTAATAGACTGATGTTTTGGAATTAAAATCCAGAACCATGACTTCGGTCATTTTTTCTCCTGCATGGGTAGTGTCTTTGGCTGTAGAGTACATGTATTTAACTTCAAGGTCTGAGATCTCTTTTTGAGCTGAGACAAGCCCTGCAGTTAGCAGGGCTATTAATAAATATCTTTTCATAATGTATTAAGCATATCCCCAACTTTCAAAAGGTGAGTAACAATCTTCTTCCATTCTTGCCATTTCAACCTCAAGACATTCTATCGGAGAGCCACCCAAATCGATGAACTCAGTATAACCGCAGGATGATGTTACCCTTATAGGATTGTAAAAGAGAATACTGATGCTTTGTTTCTGACTGGTTTGCATGGCTTTGACTTTGGTATTTTCAGCACTTAACACTCCTACGATTCCGAAAGCTGCCAATAAAAAAAATTTCTTCATTTGTTTTGAATTTTGAAATTAATAATAATTTTTTACACTAAAAGTATTTCGCGAAACTTTTCCCAAAGATGTAAAACAGTTCCCTAGCTAACAATTCCAATAGGAATAAAATGCTATTCCATTTGGAATAAAAATATTCTGGTAAAAACATTATATTTACAGTTCAATTTCCATTATTATGAACAGCAGTGTAGGATTTAAAATAAAAAAACTCAGGGAACAGAAAGAAATATCCCAAGAAGATCTGGCTTTCCGGCTTGATGTCTCCCAAAGCTATCTCAGTAAAATTGAAAATGGGGCCATTGAAAAATTAGACTTTATTTTCATGCAGAAAGTAGCCGACTTTTTCAAAGTAGAACCCCAGTATTTTTTGGAAGGTGATACTATTGTAAATAACAATATTGAAACAAGTACTAATTCTTCTGTAGGAAATATTGGTGATACAACAATCAACAGTACTGATCAAAATTTATTGGAGAATGTTATTAATAACCAACATCAGATCAATCAACTGATGGAAATGCAGAATAAGCTGATCGAAAAGCTGCTGAAAAATTAAAGCCCTATCAAAGCATAAAAAATCCGCTGTCTCTCCAGACAGCGGATTCTTATTTCAAAAAGTTTCATTTAATATTCAAAAAGTACGCTTCCCCAGGTAAATCCGCTTCCGAAAGCCGAAAGAAGAACAAGGTCTCCCCTTTTGATCTTTCCTTTCTCTATAGCTTCGCTTAAAGCGATCGGAATAGACGCGGCAGTTGTGTTTCCGTATTTCTGGATGTTGTTGAATACTTTATCATCCGGAAGCCCGAATTTCTGCTGTACAAACTGGGCAATTCTTAGATTGGCCTGATGCGGGATAAACATATCCAGGTCTTCTATTGTTTTTCCTGCTTTATCGAGCGCTTCCTGCATCGTCTCCGGAAACCGGGTTACTGCATGCTTGAAGACAAAATTCCCGTTCATGATCGGGTAGACTTCTTTCGAGGTCACCTGTTCAGGCTCTCGTCTCATCCTGTCGCTCCACCCGAATTTGGACCCAGGGAACTGGGTACAGAGTTCGTCTGCATATTTGCCTTCAGAATGCATGTTTGTAGCCAGGATGTCACCGGCCTGCTCATCCTGAGTGGCAGAGAGGACGATAGCACCTGCGCCGTCTCCGAAGATCACGGAAACCCCTCTTCCCTCATCGGAAAAATCCAGCCCGAAAGAATGGACCTCTGCGCCTACCACCAGAATATTTTTGTATGTTCCGGCTTTAATGAACGCATTAGCCACACCTACCGCATACACAAATCCTGAACACTGGTTCCTTACATCCAAGGCTCCTATGGTATCGCATCCCAGCATGTCCTGGAGCAGGACGCCACAGCCCGGGAAATAATAATCCGGAGACAGGGTGGCAAAAACAATATAGTCGATATCTTTAGCCGTGAGTCCTGCACTTTCAATGGCTTTTTCTGAGGCCTTAAAGCCTAGATAGGCGGTGGTTTCCTGGGAATCGTTCCTGTTTTTGCGGTGCCTTCTTTCCTTAATCCCGGTCCGCTCAGTGATCCATTCGTCATTGGTGGTCATTAATTCCGCTAGATCATCATTCGTAACAACATTATCCGGGACATAGAATCCGATTCCCTTTATTGTACTTTTAACCATATCGTTTTTTAATTTTGGCAAATATAGAACTTATTGCATACATACTATTTCAAAATAGTAGTATTTTTACCTTATGCCAATGAATACCTTATACCGTGGTCCACAATGCGAATGGATTGATGTGGAAGCACCTGCACAGGAAGACTTAGACCTCCTGCACGAAAAATATACCATCAATACGCTCCTGCTGGAGGACACGATGGACCCGAACCACCTGCCGAAATATGAGGAGGACGGGGAGGTAAAATTCTTCCTCCTGCGCGAAAGCACAGAGATGGAACGTAAAAACCTGAACACCATCAGTGACATCAGTACAAAAATCGGGATCTTCATGGTAGACCATACGCTGATTACGGTTCACAGGATGAAAGCCAAAAGCATTACCGAAACGCTGCAACAGCTTGAAAAAAGAAAGGAAGAAACCCGACCGCAGCATATTGCCCTGATGATTGCCCTGATCATTATGAAAACTTTTGATGATGAGTCCATCAGCCTGATGGAAACCATGGACAATATTGAAAATGAAATTTTCCTTAAGAATACCAACCATACCAACCAGATCAGGAGGCTGTACAAGCTGAAGCGCAAATCCGGACTGAACTCCAGGGTGCTTACGGTTTCTACGGATGCCGTTGATAAATTCCGGCTGCTTGACCTCCAGATTTCGGAAGTAATTGACCTGAAGGATAAGCATAAGGACGTTGTTGCGGATTTTGAACACCTCAACATCCAGATCACCAACCTGATTTCCATGTTCCTGGCGCTGTCTGACCAGAAAGCCAACCAGGTCATGAAGGTCCTGGCAGTGTATTCGGTCTATTTTTTACCGATCACCTTTATTGCCGGCGTCTACGGGATGAATTTCGACAATATGCCTGAGCTCCACCATCAATACGGCTATTATTTTACTTTAGGCCTGATGGCGCTGATTGTGATCATTACCTTCATTTATGCACGGAGGAAGCAATGGTAATGGTGCAGCAGATCTAATTTCTTATCGAACCCTGACAGAAATGACCTAATTTTAACTTCCTGAACCCACACACTAAAAAACTATGACAACCGAAGAACTTCAGACCATTCTCAGCGGAAATACCCTTTCCGGAGAGTCAAAAGAAAAACTGGCAGCGCTACATACCGCTATTTCCGGTAAGGAGTTCTCCGATATCCTGGATGCAGAAGGCCATCAGTATGTTGAGTTTGTGCAGGAAGGCGGCGGCGTATGGGGAACAGCACTGGTGGGTTACCTGTACGGACTGGAAATTTTCGGCATCCGCTTCCTGAAAGTGGCCGGGACGAGTGCGGGAGCCATCAACACGATGCTCATCGCCGCATGCAGGACCAAATCGGAAATGAAAAGCGAAATCATCAGGGATATCCTGCTCAGCTGGAACTTTGCAGATTTTATGGACGGAAGGCCCTTCATCAAGAGAACCGTACGCGCCATGCTCAATAACAAACATTTTCTCACTATCAATGCTGTTATTGCCGCAGTGATCATGGTTGTACTGGTCAGCATTCCTTTTGCCCTGTCTTCAGAGACGCCTTTAAAGGCCAAGCTGCTGTTCCTGATCCCGCTGATCCCTGTCCTGATCGTTGCCCTGATCATTAAAATGTTGTATAACAGCTTCAGGAAGCATAACAGCGGACTGAATCCCGGAGATGTTTTCCTGGATACCATACAGACTACCCTGGATGGATTCGGCGTACAGACGGTAGCTGACCTGAACAGGAAATTCGTTCAGAAAGAATATGACCTCAATGTCAATTACCGGTACGGAAACGGGTATGAATATTATAATATCGCCCTCCAAGGCATTGAAGAAATCAAAAACAATAACTTGGAACATATTGACCAGACGCGGTACCGGATCTTTTACGAAAGTGCCCTGAACAATGATTACTACAAGAATAATCCTTTTTACCAGCTGAAATCCGAATACATCGTCGTTACCACGGATATCAATGCCAAAATAAAGGTGGAGCTGCCTACCATGGCCAACCTGTATTGGTCAGAAGAAGAACTGAAGCATATAAGCCCGGCAGAATTCGTGCGTGCTTCCATGTCGGTACCGTTCTTTTTTGAGCCTTTCCAGAAGAGGATCAATAAAGCAGAGGATTCGGTACAATATGCCTGGAAGTTCTGGATGAATACCAAACCGGAAGACATTTATCCCGTAGGGGTATTCATCGATGGCGGCAGCATTTCCAATTTCCCGATCGACCTGTTCCATGCAGAAGAGGTATTTTATCCGAGGATGCCGCTGTTCGGTGTACAGCTCACCAGTGATTCTGATATCCTTTCGGAAAAAGGAAAAACCAGCGAGCAGATTTTAAAGACCCCTTTTTCCTATGCCGGAAATATCATTGACACGCTTAGGGGATTCAATGACAAATCGTTTCTTACCAAGCATACTTTTTACCACCTGTTCAGCATACAGACCGTGAATTGCGGCAAAAGCAGCTGGCTGAATTTCTTCATGAAGAGGACGGAAAAGGAGGAACTTTTCAACCGGGGTTTCCAGGCGGCGCTGGATTTCCTCAACCGGTTCGACTGGGAGAAATACAAATGTGAAAGGATGATGCTGACGATGAAGGAAAAAAAAATCCTGAAGGAAGCCGATACGCCGACCGTAGGATAATTGCCGGTTGGCAAAGAGTTCGTATATTGACTATAAATTTCACATCATGATCAGCAAATCAGATTTAAGAACTCCCCTGTCCATACCCATTAATGAAGCAAGCACGCAGGCAGAACGTTTCCAGAACCAGGTCCTACGACCCATACTGAAACTTCAGAATGACCTTTATATAAGCCTGTTCTCAAACTATGCATCCCGGCAGATCCCTGCGTTCAGCTCGCTCACTACGGAAAAGAAACATCTCCTGATTGAACAGAGCCTGCAAAAAGACACGGTGCTGAAAAACACCCTGATCGGAATCAGTATCGGCATGCTGACCGGCGAGGAACTGGAAACCTATATTTCCGACAGTAAAACCTTCAACAAGAGAATCGTGGCTATGATTACAGAGAGGATCAAGAGCCAGGTGAAATAACGTGGGATCGTTATAATGAATTACACATCCGCCCATTTAGGCTTCTGCTTTAAGACCTCATGATAGACCGGGCAGCTTTCATCATGGCACCCTTTCAGGTAGCCGGTGCTCATCAGAAATTCATTGACAATTTCCCCGCCGGTAAATTTAAAGGTCTTTTTAAACAGCTTCATCCATTCCGGCAGCGCTTTCGGGTGATGGTGATCCAGCCACTGACCGAAGGAACCGAATTCTTCCTGTAATGCCATAATGGTTTTGGCATTTTCGATAGCCGCATTCACTTTCAGCCTGTTCCTGATAATCCCGGAATCATTCAATAGCCGTTCACGGTCATCCTCTGTGTAAGCAGCTACTTTCTGAATATCAAAATTGTGATACGCTTCCCTGAAACCTTCCTCTTTCTTTAAAATTGTTTCCCAGCTCAGTCCGGCCTGGTTGATCTCCATCACCAATCTGCCGAACAGTTCATTATCGTCATGGATCGGGAATCCGTAATGATGGTCGTGGTACTTTTTATGAAGTGCTTTTCTGCTTTCAGGCTGCATGGTTTCTATGGCTGAACAATAACTCATCTTTAAGTATTAATTTAAAACAAAGATAAGGTGAGTTTGTGACAACTATCAGTCAGGAGGATAAATTAATTGTAGTCATTAATACCTTTTCAGGGAGAATTGATCCGGATACTTTTTTTGGCCAATCCATTCACAAGACAGTAAAGCATTTACTCTATAGTTTATCAATATAATCCAGATACAGAGGAATGCTCGCTTCAACATGTTCTGATGAAGGGTTCTGTTCCAGACCATAATAGACAAACGGCCCGCGGTAATCGGCTTTTACATAGTCAAAGGTGAGTTCAAAGGGCCTTAGCAGCTCTTTCATTGTATATTTGTATCTTCCTGTGGCACTGAAATCCTTATCGTCAATCCCGGCAGATATAGCTAATGCGATTTTCTTTCCTTTCATTTTGAAGCCACTGCTGCTTCCGTAAGCCCAGCCGTACAGAAGTACCTCGTCAAACCATTTTTTCAGTAACGGCGGGCTGCTGAACCAATAGAAAGGAAACTGAAATATGATTGTATCATAGGCTTCAATTAATTTCTGTTCTTTTTCAACATCAAACTTTCCGTCCGGATAGGCTTTGTATAATTCATACACTGTATATTTCTCCGGGAACTGGTTCAGTACTTCAACCCATCTTTTATTAATAACAGAAGTCTCCATAGTGGGGTGGATAACAATGATCAATGTTTTCATATTCTAAATTTCTGTTTCAAAAATAATAGATGTAACTTACATTTTCAATATAGGCAACCCATTGTACGGTACTATAAAAAATGTAAGTAATGACTAAAATAAAAGAGACATCAACAAATTTTGCCAATAAGAAAGCCCTTACGGAAGAGTGTCCTGAATTGTATGCCTCAAGGCTTATTGGCGGACAGTGGTCGCTTGCGATCTGCAGCTACCTTATCAACGGAAAATTAAGGTTCGGGGAACTGAGGAAAAGCCTGGGAAATATAACCGAGCGAATGCTCACGCTTCAATTAAGGCGGCTGGAAGAAGATAACATTGTCACACGAACGGTTTATGCGGAAGTTCCTCCCAGGGTTGAATATGAACTGACGGAAATCGGCTATAAATTAAAACCGGTTATAGAAGAATTGGACAAATGGGGAACCATGCATAAGGCCAGCCTTAAAGACGCTTCCATTTAAATAAAAAACCTCCGAAAATCAATCGGAGGTTTAGTATGATTTGAAACAAAATTAATGTACGTTGCTGAGATCTATCTTTTCCTTGCTTTTCCTTTCCTTAATGAACAGGATAAACGGAATACAGATCAGGAATACCAGTCCCAGGTACAGGAACACATCCATATAGGAAAGCACGGTCGCCTGTTTGGTTACGGATAAATCCAGAATTTTGTAAGCAGCACTCATGGCTGCATCCGGTGACATGCCTTTTGCGATAAAGCTTGCTTTCAATCCGTTCAGCCGTTGCTGCACATCAAAGCTGTTCTCATCCAGATGGGAAATCAGGTTGACCCTGTGCTTCTGGCTTTCATTGGCTATAAAGGTAGTGATCGCGGCAATACCGAATGAACCCCCCAGCTGCCTCATCATTCCGGTAAAAGCAGCTCCCTGTCCGATTTCCTGTCCTTTCAGCGTACTCAGTGACAGCGAGGTAATCGGGATGAACAATAAGCCTAATCCGGCTCCCCGTACGATCAGCATCCAGAAAAAAGCATCCTTACCGGTATCCGGTGTGAGAATTTTATATCCCCAGAAGCTGTAAATAAAGAATATGAAAAGCCCAAGCGCCACCAGGATCTGCTGTTTTGCTCCTTTAGTAAGCAGCTTTCCGATAATTGGCATCATGAAAGCGGTGGTCAGCGCCGCCGGAATCATCAACGCCCCCGACTGTAAGGCTGTCCAGCCCAGAATACTCTGGGTATAAAGCGGAACAATAAACGTGGAGCCATACAACCCGAACCCAAGCACAAAGGACATTACGGTACCGATCCGGAGATTCCCGTTTTTGAGTACCCTCAGCTCCACAATGGGATATTTAAAGGTAAGCTCCCGCCACAGGAAGAGAATAAACCCGATGACTGCCGTGGCCGTGAAGGCGATAATCATCCCGCTTTCGAACCAGTCTTCCTCATGGCCTCTTTCCAGGATAAACTGTAAAGAACCTACCGTAGCTGCCAGCAAAGCAATCCCGATCCAGTCTACATCCGATACTTTACGTTTCTCAGCATACTTCGGACTCCTCACAAACTGGAGCGTCATTAAGGTAGCTGCAATCCCGATCGGGATGTTAATATAGAAAATGTACGGCCAGCTGTAGTTATCCACAATATATCCTCCTAAGGGCGGACCTAATGTAGGGCCGATGATTACACCCAAACCGTAAATAGCCTGGGCCATACTTCTCTTTTCAACCGGATAAGATTCCGTGATGATGGTTTGTGAAGTCACCAGAAGGGCTCCCCCTCCGATTCCCTGCATCAGCCTGAAAAATACCAGTTCCCAAATGTTGGTGGCATTTCCGCAGAGAAATGAGAAGACGGTAAAGATGATGATGGAAGCCGCAAAATAGTTCCTTCTCCCGAACTGCTGCGACAGCCAGCTGGTCATCGGTACAATGATTACGTTACCGATGGCATAGGCAGTAATTACCCATCCCACTTCGGAAAGTGTAGCCCCAAGGTTCCCTTTCATCTCATTCAGCGCCACATTCACGATGGTAGAGTCTACAATTTCAAGCAAAGCACACAGAATAGCGGTAATCGTAATGATTACCCTCCGGGCTCCATATTCTACTAATGAATCCTGCATAATTTTATACGATGTATTTTTTGTGCAATGTAAAATGTAATAAAGTACTGATGTATACTGTAATGATAATCCTACATTCTTTCAATGCCTTTATATAAGCATAGTGAACAGAATCATCAGTACATGGATACTTTATTACACCCATACATCCATACTATTTAAGAGAAACCTCCACTTTCACGTTCATCCCGGTTCTCAGCCTTTTGGCGATATTTTTGTCAAGGTTCACAAAGTCAATCTTCACAGGAAGCCTTTGCACCACCTTTACGAAGTTACCGCTGGCATTATCGGGAGGAAGGATAGAGAATGTGGCTCCGGTTGCCGGAGAAAACGAGCTTACCACTCCATCAAATTCCTGATCGGGGAAAGCATCAATCTCCACTTTCACTTTCTGGCCTTCCACCATTTTATCCACCTGGGTTTCCTTAAAGTTAGCCACTACCCATTTCTGGTCGTCTTTAACCAAAGCAAATAGCTGTGCTCCGGCCTGCAGGTATTGTCCGGCCTGGATTGGCACTTTTCCAACGTAACCGTCTTCAGGAGCAAGGATAACCGTGTACGAAAGGTTTAATTTAGCATTTTCCACATCTACTTCACGCTGCTTGGCCACTGAACCAGCCACGCTGATCTGCTGTGAGCTTGCTGCGGTCTGTGAAGACGCGATATTGGTCTGTTGTGCAATCTGGTTTCTCTGATCAATTAACACCTGAAGCTGCTTATCGGCAGTCTGTTTTGCTGCTAAAGCCTGCTCATACTGCTGCTCAGTGATGGAATGGTCTTTTACCAGGTTGGCGTATCTTTTCAGATCCTGGCTAGTTTTCCATACGTTGACTTTAGCAGCTTCAATCTGTGCGTTGGCTGTAGTCACTGCTGCCTGGGAAGATCCTATGTTCTTGGAAGTCGCTGTAGTAGATGCCTGAGCATTGGAAATATTGCTCTTAGCGGTTGCGAGTGCTGCTTCAGCCTGTTGCAGCGCTATTTTCTGGTCCCTGCTGTCCAGGACCACCAAGGTGTCCCCTTTTTTTACAAACTGGTTATCTTTTACTTTCACTTCGGTTACATAGCCCGATATTTTAGAGATTACGGGTGCCATATTGGACGTGATCTGTGCATCATCCGTTTCTTCATGAGACTGTCTGTATGTATAGGTATTATACCCGTAGATTCCTCCTCCGATTAAAACAACCGCCAGGATAATAGGGAAAACCAGGCTTTTTTTCTTTTTTGGTTCCGCTGATGGTGTAGTATTATTTTCCATTGTTGAGTATCGTTCTTGATTTTTTATTTATTTGTTAAAGTTCCTGTTGTCTGTAATAATTTTCTATAGGCCAGTGCTGCATCTGCTTTCGCATTGATTACGCCTACATTGGCGGCGATCTGTGCTGCGTCTGCATCCAGCAGTTCGGTCATTGTCGCAAGGCCGTTGTCATATTTGTTTTTGGTAATCCTGTAATTCTCATTGGCCTGCTCTGCGGATTTCTCGAAAACGGCAATCCTCTTTTTGGAATAGTCTGTATTCTGGTACTCCCTGTTGACATCAAGCTTGATGTTATCATTAAGCAGTTCATTAGTGGCAGCGAGCTGCATTTCACGGGCTTTAGACTGTTTCAATGAAGAGTTTTCCTTCCAGATATTGGACAGGTTGTATGAGATCCCGACACCAACGTTCACCGCGTTATAAATGGTTAAAAACTTAGGAATATCTGCGGCCACATATCCTCCGGTAAAAGCAATGGAAGGCAGGTTTTCCGCTTTAGCGGATTTTGTCCCGAGTGCAGCTGCCTGTCTCTGTTTATCCAGCGCCTGAAGGTCTTTACGGTTTTCCCTGGCGGTACTGATGTAATAATCCACAGGTTTCATATCTTCCCCTTCCTCAATATAATTCTGGTCCACCTCTATTTCCGTGGTTTCCGGAATTCCCAGCAACAGGTCCATATTGATGTTGGCAATATTGTAGTTGTTTTTGGCTTCCAGCAGCTGGAGCTCAATATTGGATGTCTGGAGATTGGCTTTCAAACGGTCATTCCTTGCGATAACACCGTTGTTTTCAAGCTTCAGGAAAGTCTCATCCCTCTGCTGAGAGGCCGTAAGGTTTTCTTCCAGTACCCTGATCGCCTGATTGGCCTTGAAAAGGTTGTTATACGCCTGCGCTACATTATAGGCAATAGCGGTTTTATCATTTTCCGTATTGAGTTTGGAAGCTTCTACGAGATATTTTGCTGATTCAATCCCATATTTTATTCTCCCGCCGCTGTAGATCGGAATACTGAGGTTGGCCGATCCGTAGGCTACCTGATGGACTTCAGGACCGCCGCCGGCTACCCCGGGAAGTTTAATATTGATGTTGGGTTTCAGAGGGAGGTACATGTAACTTCCGGATACTTTAAGTTCCGGTAACTGCCTGTTTTTGGCCTCCAGAAGGTCGGCGGTAGCCTCTTCGATTTTTGCGGCATCGATTTTCAGGCTTTTGCTGTTCTGGATACCCAGCTGTACGGCTTCATCAAGGGTAAGGGTCCTTTTCTCCTGGGCATTTGTGTTTGCGAAGCCCACGAACAGGGCCAGTGCAATAACGGAGTTATTTATTTTCTTCATAACCTAAAAGGTCTTTTAATATGTATTTAATGTGTGTATTGAGCTCGCTGTAATATTCTTCATCAAAAACATCTTCATCATCAGTATTGTTTAAAAATTCCTTGTACATCTCCTTGGCATTGGAGGCATAAAACAGGGTTCCGCTTACGGTAGAATGCAACAGATAAATAGGAGGCCTTTTGGTAAATACCCCACTCTTCAGTCCGGCTTCCAGGATCTGCGAATACAGCCCGATAAATCCCAGTTTGGTCTGTTTCAGAAACTCTATGATCTGCAGGCTTTTGGTATGGAGCTGTTCCCGCTGCATGATCCTGTAAAAGCATTTGTGTACTTTTACCCTTTCTGTAAACTGATCGACCAGCTTCTCTATTTTTACCCATTCATTGATATCGGTCCTGTCCATAATATCCTTCGAAAGGAACTGTCCTTCATTCATCCTGTACTCCACCAGCTTTTCATACAGCTTTTCTTTAGAACCGAAATAATAGGAAATCATAGAGATGTTTACATTGGCTGCTTTGGCTATTTCGCGGGTGGAAGTTCCTTCAAACCCTTTTTCCGCAAAAAGGCTTTCAGCAGCAAATAAAATATTCTCTTCTTTTGATATCATGTATACTTCTATTTTCCGGGTGCAAAGATAATCAAGATTTAAATAAAATCAAACGTTTGATTGATTTTTAATTTATTTTTAATTTTTGCTTAATACAGCCCTGCAAAAACATGATTTAAAATAAATATAGTACTTGGATAAAAGCTGAAGCTATCCGATGCTCATCAATAATCAATCCAAAAAAATAATTGCTGTAAATACAAAGCAAGGGATGCATATAAAAACCTGATTTAAAACCAGTTAAACATCAGTACAACATTCTGTACTGACAATAATAATACTGGAAAGGGGTGGTTTTATGGCGTACTTTTGTGAATGTACCGGGACAGCTTTATTCCCAGGTCCGTCCAGACAATCTTGGGGTTCCCGTTACGGGTAAGATGCAGGTCTGCCGTATTGATTTCTTCTAAAATACTTTCAATATTCGCTCCGCTGATGAATTTTGAAAATCCGGGCCAGTTGAAACCGTTGGCATTGATTTTTTTGTACACCAGGTTTTCCGACTGGTAATTCTGAAGCAGGGCCAGCCTGAAGATTTCCGAACAGTAATCGAGGAAATTCTTCTGCTTTTCACGGTTCCATCCTGCAATATCCCGTGCCCACGTGATAATGCTCCTGAGCTGTTGCGGCTTCTTCTTGACCTGGAATGCATCGCGCACCCACTGGACAAACAGCCGTTCGAATTCTTCATTTTTACTTCCTGAACGCAGCAGTTTAAGGGCATCGTTCAGGTTTCCCTGGGCTTCATGGATGATTTCTTTTGCCTTTTCCGAAGTAACCGCATGATGGCGGGCCAGGTACTGTTCAAGATCCTCATCGGTAATCCTGGGTACTTCTACAATCTGTGTCCGCGAAAGGATGGTCGGGAGGATGTCATTGCTGCTTTCCGCGGTAAGGATAATGACGGTTTTGGCAGGCGGTTCCTCAAGAAACTTCAGGAATTTATTGGCTGCAGCGACGTTCATTTTATCCGCCCGCCATACAATCAGGATTTTGGTGCCGCCTTCAAAGCTTTTCAGGGCGAATTTCTGGTTCTGGTCATCCACTTCATCGGCTGAAATAAACAGCTGCTTGTTTTCCGAATCCAGGAAAGTCGTCCAATCGTCATAACTCGAATACGGAGAGCTGATCATCATATCCCTGAAGGACTCGAACTTATTTTTGCTTAAGGAATTTTTACCATCTGTATATACCGGAAAGCTGAAATGCAGGTCCAGGTGGTTAAGGTGTTCCACTTTTGAAGCGGCATGCTCATGCTCCCGCTGCAGGATTTCCCTGGCATAGGCCAGCGCCAGAGGAAAGGTTCCGTATCCCTCTTTTCCCACAAAAAGCTGGGCATGGCTCACCCTGTTTTCATCGATACTGTCCCGGAGAAGTTTTTTCAGATTCTCCTGTCCGGCAATGTGCTCCCAATTCATGGCCCAAAGATAAAAATTTGCGGTTTATTATGCGTTAATTTTATTTTATAAGTGAATCCATAGTGCTTTAAATGATCTGTTGGCATCTCCACTACTTTAAAGATTTCACACATGATGTTCAAATGCTTCTGAAACGGTATAATCTGAATGCAGGTCCTATCAGACAGTATTTTGAAAGCTAAAATCATTTGCTCTCCTGATTTCATAAACGAGTCCAATATATTTTGTAATACGTTTAAACCCTATATTCCAGTATCATAACGACATGATCTTCCCCTCAAATTTGCTGATAACAAAGCCGGTCAATCACAGGTTATCCCCCGCTTCATCCCCTTAACAAACTTTAACCTCAGGAAATTTTTACAATTCATTAATATTTAAGATATTTGCGCATTATTTTAAAAATAAAGAATGAAAAAAATCTTTGTACTATCATTTATATCAGTTGGGTATTTCCTAAATGCACAGAGTATCAGTAATTCACCCTATGCAACCTACGGAATCGGAGATGTAAAATATGATAATACGATCGAAACTTCCTCTATGGGAGGTATATCTACCGCTTTTGTCAGCGATTTCAGCAGCAGCTTCAATTTTGCCAACCCTGCGAATAATGCCAATTTCGAACTTACGAGCATCAGGCTGGAAGCAACGAATGAAAACAATTACTTCAAGACCAACTATAATAATACGAAGGTTACCAAACATTCTACGTATCTTTCCAATATTGCCCTGGCATTCCCTTTATCACCAAAAGTGAAAATGGGACTTTCCTATCAGCCCTACAGCTCCAAAAGCTATGACATCATACATTCCGAGACCCTGGCCAACGGTAATATCGTAGCCAACAGGTTCAGAGGAAGCGGAACGCTGAATACGGCACAGGCTGCCCTTTCCTATAAGGTAAGCGACCAGTTTTCGGTAGGGGCAAGAGCAAACTTATATTTCGGAAAGCTAAACGACCTTAATGAACTGGCGTATTCCAACGCAGAACTGATCAACGGTTATGAGACCAGCAACAGCATCCATAACTTCAACTTTACATTAGGAGCCAATTACCAGCACCTGAATACCCGCACCGACCGTAAATTTACCATCGGGGCCACCACAACGTTCGGAAACACCAGTAATATGACGACGGATTACGTCAACAGTACTTATTTCTATTCTGATGCTGCAGCAACTACAAAAAGCAACGAAAGCATTATTGAGCAGAAGAGCACCAACTCCAAAAATCTTCTTCCTTTTCAGGCATCCCTGGGTTTAGGATACGGTGAAGAAAACAGATGGTTCCTTTCTGTTCAGGGAGATTATAAAAAAGGCGAAAGCATTGCCTATTTCGGAAGCAGCCTGGATTTACAGGACTCTTATCGGATTTCTGCCGGAGGATGGTACCTGCCGAACTACAACAACTTCAGAAGTTATTTCTCCCGCGTGGTATACCGTTACGGGGCTTTCTATGAAAAAGGGAACCTGCAGATTGCCGGAACCAACATCAATAAGTTCGGACTTACCGGAGGGGTTCTTCTTCCATTCAAAAACAGCAGCATCACCCGTATGAGCGGACTGGAGCTCGGACTGGAAGTAGGAAAAAGAGGAACTCTTAAAAACAACCTGATCAACCAGAATTACATCAACATCAAAGTAGGCTTCAATTTTGCCGACAAATGGTTCAGAAAAACACTGTACAATTAAGATGGAATTCCTGAGAAACATATTCATTAAAAAAAATATAGCATACCTTTTCAGTTGTGCTATATTTTTTATGACCATGTCCTGTGAGGAAGACCTTACCAAATCCAAAGATAACCAGAGCCGGAACTTCCCGTCAGAAATCATCCATAATGCCCATATCACCAAGAGGGATTCAGGATTTGTCACGATGAAAGCCATTGCTCCCATCATAGAAAAATATGAGCTGATAGACAGCCCGTATATCGTGGCTAAAAAAGGGATTGACATTGAGTTTTTCGATAAGAAGAAACCAAAAGTCCCGGGGAAGATCACTGCAAAATATGCCCGCATCTTTGAATACAAAAAATTCTATGAAGCCAAAGGCAATGTAAGGATCACCACCAACGAAGGCCAGCGTTTTGCCATGCAGAGCGTATACTGGGACCAGAAAAAGAACCGGATCTATACGCATGACACGGTATTTGTAACCATGGAAGACGGTTCTACCCTGGTAGGAGCCAAAGGAATGACCGCTAAAGACGACTTTTCCGAGTATACGTTCTTTGACAATACCGGGGATTTCAGTTCAAAGCAACTTTCCGAAAGTAAAAGATAATTCCGGGTATGACTTTTCACGCAATCGGGCTCATGTCCGGAACAAGTTTAGACGGACTGGATCTCTGTTTTGCCGAATTTGAAAAAACAGGAACCACCTGGAGGTTCAGGATCCTTAAGGCTGAAACACTTCCCTACTCTGAAGACTGGGAAAACAAGCTCAGGAATTCAATCCTGCTTTCTGCCCAAGAACTGCTGGAACTGCATTCGGAATACGGGTATTACCTCGGAAAACAGGTTAAAGAATTCATTCACAGGCATCGGCTTGACAATATCAGCCTGATCGCATCCCACGGTCACACGGTTTTCCATCAGCCGGAGAAAAAATTCACATTACAGATCGGTGACGGCAGGGCCATCAAGCTGGAAACCGGATTACCGGTCATCTATGATTTCAGAAGCCAGGACGTCCTGATGGGCGGCAACGGAGCACCGCTGGTTCCAATCGGTGACGAACTGCTTTTTTCCGGATATAGCGCCTGCCTCAATCTGGGTGGGTTTTCCAATATTTCTTTATCATGGGAAGGAAAAAGAATTGCTTTTGATATCGCACCGGTGAATATTGTCCTGAATTATTTAGCACAGCAGCTTCATAAAAGTTTTGATGAAAATGGTGCCTTAGCAGAAAAGGGGCATATCCATGAAGATTTACTTGACCGGCTTAACGCATTAGACTTCTATCATCAATCCCACCCTAAATCATTAGGCGTGGAATGGTGCCTTCAGCACATATTTCCGGCCTTTGAAAATAGGGAAACCACAGATGCCTTGGCTACCTTTACAGAACATGCGGCCCAGCAGATTTCGGCTGTCATCAATACCTATCCTATAAAAGACATCCTGATTACCGGCGGCGGCGCGTACAATACCCTTCTGATTGAAAAAATAAAGGCAAAGACAAAAGCTTCCATCATCATTCCCGAAAAAGAGATCATCGATTACAAGGAAGCGCTGATATTCGCTTTCATGGGTGTTTTAAGAATGAATAATGAGGTTAATGTACTGTCTTCTGCAACGGGAAGCAATGCTGATCATTGTTCAGGCATAATGGCTTAACAGGAAATTTTCCAGCCCTACCTTCTGCTACTTTTATCATTTTAATTAGCCCTCCTTTTGATGACTTTCTGTATGCAGTATCAAACTACGATTTTGTTTTGCATGCAGGACAGATCATGAAAATTTGTATTTTTACCGTAATCATCAAACCATAATAACCGGTAAAAGAATGGCACCAGTTCCCCAGATCAAAACCTATCATTTTTTGCCCTGCAAATATGGTTCAGAGCTGCTACTGGATATCGGGCGTATTGAAACATTAAAAAATTATGTACTGAACACTGCCCTGCATCAGCTCAGTTTTTACGAAATCATTTTCATCCGGGAGGGATCTGGAACATTTATGCTGGATGAAAATAAAATATCAATACATCCGCGAACCGTTATTTTCACCAGTCCGGGCCAGATTCGCCGATGGGAAATTGAAGAAGAAGTCAGAGGCTATACGCTGTTCTTTGAGAAAGATTTTCTCCACCTGTTTTTTTCGGATGAGTTGTTTCTGTATCGATTTCAATACTTTCACCAATATTCGCATCCGTCAGAAATGCAGATCGGTGAAATATCCTTCGGGAAATGCTTAGAACTTCTGCAAGAAACAGAACTTGAATTTGAACATATTCAGAATGACAGCAATCACCTCATTCGGTCACTTTTATATCAGTTGCTCATCCTGCTCAACCGCTATTATGCGGATGCCTACCATGTTCAGCGGGATACCTTTATCCATCCGGATTTCTACAGATTCCGGTCTTTGCTGGAAAAAAAATTCTTAGAGGACCAGACTGTTGAAGCCTATACTAAAATGCTGAATGTGAGCCCCGGATTCCTGAATAAGATATGCAGGCAATTCAGTGGTTTATCAGCACAACAGATGATTCATAACAAACTGATTTCGGAAATAAAGAAACAGCTTTATCAGAACAAATCAGCCAAAGAAATTGGATACGAATTCGGATTTTCAGATCCCTCCAATTTCAACCGCTTCTTTAAAAAAATCACCCGTATGACTCCCCGGCAATACCAAAAGGGGTTAAAATGACCTTTCTAAATACAAAATGACCTTTTCGCAGGGTACCCATATTCCTAATTTTACAGAAAAAAAGGAATATGATACAATCTACAGCAGTCTTTCTTTTATTCTTTATCATGAATCTGGCTTGGATCAGGGCAGAACAATTATATGTCAATCCCCGGACCGGCAACGACACCAATTCCGGAATGAAAACTCAGCCGTTAAAGACACTTTCCGAAGCAGCAAGACGTGTCAACCTCAATACAGCAAAGGAAGGAACAACAATCATCCTGTCAGAAGGTACTTATCTGTTAACCAGTACCGTCCTGTTTACTAATGATAAATACAGCGTTACCAACCGCCTGGTCATTCGCGCGGAAGTGATGCCTGATGATGTGGGATGGACGCCCAAAAATATGCCGATTATTATAACGGCTGTGCCTCCTGAGCCAGGCGTAGGCGGAGAAGAGGCCAAAGGCATACAGCCCGAGGTAAACCATGTAACCATTGAAGGTCTGAGGTTTACGGGCAGCCCGGATTATACCTATATCGACCACAATAATTTACGCCGTTCTTATCCTATCTGGCGCGACGGGAAAAGTCTGGATGACCTGCTGGTAACCCAGTGCCTGTTTGCAGGAAATATAGATGTGTTACCATTGCACGTAGGCGTGATAGCCAATGGTTATGGGCTGGTTATCGATCATTGTGTCTTTTTCAACTGCAAAATCCCTGTTGTTTTCTGGAAAAATGACGGAAAGACGGGCAGTCGGAGTGCTATGAGGCATTCTCTGGTGTATGGAGGGTATTTTTGTGGAGTATGGACCACACAGGGAACCAATGGAGATGATTTCGACTTTCATCACAATATCATTGCTAACACAAGTACGGTATGGATCAGGGAAAAAGGAAGCACGCGGCGGTATACAGCTTCAGACTGTATATTCAGCAACTACAACAAACTGGCTGGATATGGAAGTGGCCCTTTGAGCGACAGTGACACTACTTCTACAGATTTTCTTAACATGAAAAATGTAGAGACCACCGGAACAATAACCATCGAAAAAGATCAGAGTAAACGTAATTACCTCCAGCTGGCAGAAGGTTCGGCAGGTGAAGACTTAAATGCAGGACTTTTTAAAAAATGAAATCAATAATCAGATCTGTATGGATCCTGTTGTCCTAAATAACAAGAACCTTCATGATGAAGATTCCTGTTATTTATAAGCTTCGATTTTATCGGTCAGCGTATTGATAAAATTCTGTAACGGCTTCTCTACCATCATCTTGATGAACGGATTGAATTTCCCTTCAAACAACATCTGTACTTCAGTCTGGTTTTCGCTCAAAGGTTTTAACGTCGCCGTGAGTGCAAAGTCCAGGCTTGAACTGGCAGATTTCAGCACCGCTTTTTCATCGGTTACTTCATCAATCTTCAGTGCAATTTCAGGCATGCCCTGTAAGCCGAATTTAAAGCCATCCTCCCAGGTTTCAAATTTCTGAAGGCCGTCCGGCATAAAGTTTTTATAATTTTCAGGTGATTTCAGTAATTCGGTTAATTCTTTAGATGATTTATTGACAATTATTTTTCGTCCTTCTAAATTCATTTTTTATTTTTGTATTTAATTCTTAATTCTTACAAATGTATAAAGTTTTTGTGAACGAAAAAAAATTATTACTGTCTAAGCAGCCTGAAGACATGGAAAAGAAGCTTAGCTACGAGAGTTTCACAACTTTAGAAATGGCGCTGGACCTTCTGGAGAACACTTCGGTAAAAGAGCTGAATGTATATGGTGAATCTATCGATGAAATCTGGGATGAGTTCCGCAAACTGTTCAGAATTATAGAAGCTGCCGGCGGTGTCGTGAATAACCCGGATGGCGAAATTCTCTTTATCAAAAGGCTCGGAAGGTGGGACCTTCCCAAAGGCAAAATGGAAAAAGGCGAATCCCGTGAAGAGTCTGCCGTACGTGAAATTGAAGAGGAAACGGGGTTACGCAATGTCAACCTTATCCGGTTCATCAATACCACCTACCATGTCTATGTGGAAAGGAACGGTGAAAAGATCCTTAAATGTACCCACTGGTTCGAAATGAGCTTTAGCGGTGAAGATACGTCAACCCCTCAGATCGAGGAAGGCATCACGGAAGTAGCGTGGAAAAATGCCCGACAGATCGAAAGCGAGGTTTTCCCAAGCACTTTTCAGAACATCAAACTTATTATCGAGGAATTCCGGAACCTGGATTAAATGAGATCTACCGCCTTTTCAAGGGCAATTCCGCGGGAAGCTTTCAGAAGGATATTCTCCGACCGGACAGGATGTTCTTTTAAATAGTCCATCAGTTCTGCCGTGCTTTCAAAAGCTTCGGTATCCTGATTAACGGTTCTGAAGTTTTTCCCTACGGTAATGACCTGGTCAAAGCCAAGCTGACGGGCCAGTTCCAGGATGCCGCGGTGCTCTTCTTCGCTCTCCTCTCCCAGTTCCAGCATATCTCCGATGATGATCGTCTTGCTGCCTTCAAAAGTAATGAAGTTCTGCAGCGATGCTGCCATGGAGCTCGGATTGGCATTATAGGTATCCATCACCAGTGTTTTACCCGGTCTTTTAACGATCTGTGAACGCATATTGGTGGGTGTATAGCTTTCCACAGCTTCTTTGATATTTTCAAAAGCAATCCCGAAATGCAATCCCAGGGCAGCAGCGGCGCATAAGTTGGTAAAATTATAAATACCGGTGAGTTTGGAAACTGCCTGGATTCCCTGATACTGAAGGCCAACGAACTGCTCCTGAGTCATCAGATCAAATCTATAGTCTGAATTTTCTGTTCCGAATGTGATCCTGTGGGCATATCCTTCCGTTTTTTCTTTCTGGATGGCATCATCCTCATTGACGAGAATGGTCTTTTGATGACTCTTAAGATAACCATACAATTCAGATTTACCTTTGATTACCCCTTCAAATCCCCCGAAACCCTCCAGGTGGGCTTTACCGAAATTGGTGATATACCCGAAATCCGGCTGTGCAATGCTGCACAGAAGCTCTATTTCCTTCTGGTGGTTGGCTCCCATTTCAATGACGGCCATTTCATGTTCCGGCTTTATGGAAAGCAGGGTTAAGGGAACCCCGATATGGTTATTCAGGTTTCCGGATGTATACTGTACGTTGAATTTTTGGGAAAGTACGGCATGGATCAGCTCCTTGGTCGTTGTTTTTCCGTTGCTGCCTGTAAGCCCGATGACAGGAATGTCCAGCTGATGCCTGTGGTAAACGGCCAATGCCTGTAAAAATTCCAGTGTAGAAGGAACATAATATATATTCCGCTCAGTGTTTTCAAACTGCTGCTGTTCCACAATAACAGCTATAGCACCGGCATCAACAGCTTTTTCTGCGTGTTCAGCCGCATTGAAATTCTCACCTGAGAAAGCAAAGAAAATGTCGCCCTGCTCTATTTTCCTGCTGTCTATGGTTACCTTTCCGGACTGTAGAAATAACGGATAAAACTGTTCTGCATTCATGGGTCAAAAATAAAAAACCTTCCGGAAATCCGGAAGGTTTTTCATAAGTATTTTGATAATATTATCTTCTCGTTCTATTCTTGTCATTCGTCATTGCATCCTGAGCGACACGGAAACCGATCCAGCCATACGCTTTGTTCTGGTCTTTATATCTTCTCTGACCCGGATCCAGCCAGTAAGCCGTATCCTGCCAAGAACCTCCCTTGATCACTCTGATGTCGTTAGACATCGCTGAAGTTCTGTTTTTAGTATCTTTCTGTAACACTACTTTTCCGCTTCCGTCTACGATGAACCTTCTCTGCGGAGCATTGTACATGTCAAAAGAGGCAGAAGAATCAGACGCTCTGTAGTACTCAAGAGAGGACTGTCTGTCTCCGTCTCTGTAGTTTCTGAAGTCAGCGATAGTCTGTCTTTCAAACTGGCCAGGCAGGTTTCTGTAAACCAGTCTTCCGTCATCAAGCGTATCATATTTGATGCTGCTTTCGTCTACCATCTTGTAAGTACCGTCACCGTTTCTTACGATAGCCTGAGGCATGTTTCCTCTGTAGTAGTTGAAGTCGCTGAAATCTTCATCGATGATCGGTCTGTATACATCGGCAGTCCATTCAGAAACGTTTCCGTACATCCCATAGATTCCCAGGTCATTGGAAGGATATTTTCTTACGTCCGAAGTCCTTGCAGACCCGTCGTTTTTCCATCCTGCGATACCGGAATAGTCACCGGTTCCCATTTTGAAGTTTTCAAGGAACATGCCTTTGTTTCTTCCTTTGGTCCCTCTTAACTGTTCGATTTCAGGCTTTTTACCTAAGTATTGGTTGTATTCTCTGTTTTTAGCCATACCCAAAGCTGCATATTCCCATTCAACTTCAGTAGGAAGTCTGAATTTGGTTACCATGGCAGCACTAGGTGCTCTGTTTGCAGAAAGAAGTCTTTGGTTGGTCGTTTTCATACCGGTTCTCTGCTGCAGTCTTTTTTCATTGATATATCCCTGAATTTCAGGATCATTCGACTTGAATTTATCCATATTGAAAGCCGTACCTCCCTGGTTGTTGGATTCGTTCATGTACAGGTCTTTTGCAATGATACCAGCCTGCATAAGGGCTTTTTCATTGGCTCTGTCTGTAAGCCACTCACAGTATCTGTTCGCCTGTGTCCATGAAACTCCCACTACCGGATAGTAATCAAATTCCGGAGAACGGAAGTAGGTTTCGTTGTAATCGTTTCTGGATAGTTTGTTGTCCCACAATAAAGTATCCGGTAAGGCACCGTTGTAGATTTCTTTAAAGCTTGGGTCACTTGGTGGGAATACATACTTCAACCATGTAAGGTATTCGCGGTATTCGTAGTTAGTAATTTCAGTTTCTCCGATAAAGAATGAACTTACCTGCATTCTGCGCGGCGAGTTATTCCAATCGTGCATAACATCATCTTTCACTAATCCCATTGTAAAAGTTCCACCTTCTACATATACCATTCCCGGCCACCCCTTCTGCTTTTGTTGCTTTCCTGCAAAAAACCAACCTTGTTTTTCGTTTGGTTTCCAACCTGTTTTGCTGACAAACTTCTTAGTACCGCCGCCATTATTAGATCCTCCGCAACTGGTTAATGCAAGTGTAGAACTTAATGCAATTAATGAAAACAACTTTAGTTTTTTCATAGTCGATATAAATATTTTCAAAGTACAAAGAAAAAATAAATTATTCAATAAATCAAATAAAGATTTGATTTTTTTGAAAAACGTTGACAAATTAATTTTATTGTCTTATAATTTAATTCTAATATTTTCGTTTATTTTGTAATTTAGCAATTTCAATAACAAACATGAAACTGAAAATTACGTTTTTACTTCTAATAACTTCTGTATCAACACTTTGGGCCCAAAAAACATCCATAGAATGGGACGGCTCAAAAATTCAGGACTTCGGTGACACAAAACTCAATCTTCCTCATTTCAAAAACGAAGGTTTTTCTTACAGCCAAAATAACATTTTTATCGTAACAAAACAAAAGGTCGGAGAAAAGCAATTAAAAATTTCAAACCCATCCTGGGAGAGCGTTTCCGCTAAAGACGTCTTTGAAATCCAGAAGGAGCTTTTACCCGATCATGATATTGCCGATGTAGCATATTATTACCTGGACGGGGAACGGTATGCCAGCATCAGCGTCTCTCTGTTCAAAAATGTAAGAGGAAGAATTCAGAGATTGTCTTCATTTGATATTTCTGAATCAGCCCAGTCCATTCCTTCCGGCAGTACGGCAAAGGTCGGAACGACCAACAATCCGCTGGCTTCCGGTAATTTCTATAAAATCAAAGTAGATAAGTCAGGGATTTTTAAAATCACATCTCAGTTCCTGAGTGCCAATGGGATCAATCCTTCTTCGGTTAATCCTAAAAATTTCAGGATTTACGGAAACGGGGGTGTCATGCTCCCTGAATACAACCAGGATGTTAAATACAGTGCATTGCAGGAAAATGCCATCCAGGTAGTGGGAGAAGATGACGGTGTATGGAACGATAATGACTATGCTCTGTTCTATGCCCAGGGACCGGACGGCTACAACCTCTATAATTCTACCAACGGAAACGGCATTAAGAGACATGATACGCGTAATGACAATACTGAGCACGTAAAAAACATCTATGAAGACTACGCTTATTATTATATTAATTTTGATAAAGGTGCCGGCAAAAGGGTGCCGGTTGCAGATGCCAATCTCCCTGCTACTCCGCTGATCACCCGGTACGACAATTACCAGTTCATCGATAATGATAAGAAGAACCTGATGAAAGTGGGCCGGTTATGGGTGGATGAAACGCCTTTTACAACAGCTAAAACAGTTACCTTCACTACCGGTTCTGCCATTCAGGGCGGTGACCTTATCCGTTACCGGGCCCAGGTGGTCGGCTACAAAGCCCAGCAGAACAGCATTGAATTCACCATTAACAATCAGAATACAACAACTATTGCTGTTCCGGCTAACGGTACCAATGTCAATTATGATTTTTTTCCGGTACGCTACGACGGGGTCATTTCCAGCTTAAGCGGAAACCAGATTACCTTTAACCTGAATCCTAATATCAGCGTAAATCCGAACGGTACCTTTTACGTAGATTACCTGGAAGTACAATATAAGGATAACCTCAGCTTCAACGGTTCGCAGATGAATTTCAGGGATTTTTCTCTGGCAAGCGGTTCCAATACCTTATATGGGTTCAGCATTGCCAATGCCTCCGGTGTTGAACAGGTATGGGATGTCACCGACATCACCAATGCAACCCGGAAGGTAAACAAAGCAGGGAATAATGCAACATTCAGCTTCGGATATGCAGCAACCAACCAGAATTTCAATAATGAATTTGTGGCTTTTAAATCCGATGCTGCCTACAGCCCGCAGTTTGTAGGGAAAATCAACAACCAGAACCTTTCTGCCTTACAGAATGTAGACTACCTTATTATTACGGTTCCTGAAATGATGGGACAGGCCCAGAGGATGGCCAATTACCATCAGACGAAAAACAACTACAACGTTCAGATTGTTGATACGGATAAAATTTACAACGAATTCGGAAGCGGAAGCAGGGACCTGACAGCCATCAGGGATTTTGTAACCAGGCTGAATACTCCGGCGGGAAGCCTGAAATATGTCCTTATTTTAGGTGATACGTCGTATGACTATAAAAACAGGATCTCCGGGAATACCAATGTTGTATCAAGCTACGAAAGTGAGGAATCAGGGGATTTTGTAAGCTCTTTTGTTACGGACGACTATATTGTAATGACGCAGCCGCAGACTTCTGTGTACATCGTCAACAACCTTCCGGACCTTCCAATAGGCAGGATTCCCGCTGCCAATGTGACGGAAGCCGGGAATATGGTAGATAAGACCCTGGCTTATTATAACTCCCTTTCCGGACAGTCTACTCCTTTCGGGGAATGGAGGATGAAGCTTGACTTTGTAGCGGATGATGATAATGATGGCGGAGTTCCTTTCCATACCGTAATGAACAATTCGCTGGTCAGTATTTTTGAACAGCCTACCAATACCAGTCTTAAGGAATACAATATCAGGAAACTGTATCTTGATGCTTTCCAGGCCCAGAGTACGGCTGGAGGACAGCGTTTTCCACAGGTCAACCAGGCAATATCCAATGATATCGGAAACAGCCTGTACCTGTTCTACTTCGGGCACGGAGGAATTAACGGATGGGCACAGGAAAGGGTTTTAACGCTGGATGAAATCCAGAATGCCAATAATTTCACCAATGTATACAGCAGGTTCCCTTTTGTATCTACGATTACATGTGAGTTCACACTTTGGGATGATCCGGAAACTGCTTCTGCGGGGGAACAGTTCATCAAGCTGAAGCAGGGAGGACCTGCGATGATGATCACCTCCAGCCGGGCGATTGCCGTGGGATACGGAATTGATTTCACCAACCTGTATACGCAGAACATCTTTAAACTGACGAATGATGATTTCGATACTTTAGGCTATGCTCACCTGAATGCCAAAAAACAGAGGGGAAGCGATGGAAACCACCTGAAAGTAAACCTTCTGGGCGACCCTGCCATGAAGCTCAGCCGTCCTAAAAGACTTTTGGTGATTGATAATATAGAAACCCCTGTTCCGGGACTGATCCGGGGGCTCGATTTTGTGAAAGTCAAAGGACACATCAACAATACCAACGGAACTATCAACACCGGCTTCAACGGCCGCGTGGTCATCAACATCTTCGATAAAAGGCTGAACAAGACGACGCTGAATAATGACGGAGACCTTACTCCGGTCCTTCAGTATACCGAAGAAGGAAGTGCGATTGTAAAAGCTTCCGGTATGGCGGTAAACGGAGTGTTTACCATAGAGTTTTATGTACCGAAGGACATCAATTATGCTGTAGGCCAGGGAAGGATCCTGGGATATGCAGACAACAAATCTTCTGATGTATTCAATAATATGTCTGTACAGGTAGGAGACATCAACCCTAACGGAATTAATGACAACCAGCCGCCTAAGGTAAAACTCTATATGAATAACACGAATTTCGCAGACGGCGGAATTACCGATCAGAACCCTACCCTGCTGGCGTGCATCACAGATGATACCGGGATTAATTCTACAGGTTCAGGAGTGGGACATGATATTACCGTATACCTTGACGGGCAGATTATCAACACGATTGTCCTGAATGATTTCTATACCTCAGGAGAAGGAAACGGATGCCTGAGCCCGAGCCTGGCAGACTATCAGAAAGGGAATGTAACCTACCCTTTCAGGAATTTAGCCTTAGGCCAGCACCAGCTTACCTTTAAAGTTTGGGACATCAACAATAATTCGAGCTCTGCTACGTTAAATTTTGAAGTTAAGGATGAAGCGGACCAGCACCTGGCGATCAACCGCCCGCTGAACTGGCCGAATCCTTTTACCAATAAAACGTACATCCAGTTTGAGCATAACTGTGATGATATCCTGGATGTGAATGTCCAGATCTATACCATTACCGGAAAACTGGTGAAGACCATATCCCAGGCTGTGATGGCAGAACCCTTCCTGCAGGGCTTCAGAACGCCAAGGCAGGCCATTGAATGGGACGGTAGAGATGATTTTGGATCAACCGTAGCAAAAGGTACGTATATTTTTAAGATATTTGCAAAAAGTCAGAATCAGGAAAAATGCAAAGGAAGTGCTACAGCTGTAGAAAAAATGGTACTTTTGAAATAATTTAAAATAATAATAGTTAAGAATAATTATAAAAGACTGATAATATATAAAAGACAACATATGAATTTAACTACTAAACTGCTTTTAGGATTTGGGTTAGGTGCTGGTTTTTTAAGCTACGCCCAGGACTTAAGTCAAGTAAGACCGGTACTCACCGGGGCTCCATTTTTAAGAATTGCACCGGATGCACGATCAGGAGGTATGGGAGACCAGGGTGTCGTAACTTCTCCGGATGCATTTTCCCAATTCTGGAATGCGGCCAAATACCCTTTTAGCAGAACAAGTTCTTCTGTTGGTGTAAGCTATACGCCGTACATGAGCAAACTTACCAATGATGTATTCTTATTGTACGGTGCATTTCACAAATTCCTGGGACAGGAAGAAAGATCTACCATCTCTGCCAGTATCTATTACTTCAATATGGGAGAAGTGGATCTTACGCAGCTGGTAGGTAACGATGTTACTTCTATGGGAACTTCAAAACCGAACGAGTTTTCCATTGATATCGCGTACGGGCTGAAACTTTCCGATTCTTATTCCATGGCCGTAACAGGAAGGTACATCCGTTCCGACTTAGCCGGAGGATTCAACACAGATACTACGCTTAAGCCTGCCAATTCGTTTGCTGTAGACGTTTCAGGATACTATACTTCACCAAGGTTCTCCAGTTTTGGCGGATATGACGGTAAGGTTAACGCAGGTTTTGCTGTTCAGAACCTGGGTCCGAAACTGGATTATACCGGAAATGAAGAATCCAGATCCTATCTTCCTACCATGGCCAGACTGGGTGTAGGGTATGATATGTATCTTGACGATGTGAACCGTGTTGGACTAAGCGTTGAAGGTTCTAAAATCCTGGTTCCCGGATCAGAATATGTGGGCATCGACCCGAATACGAGACAGCCGATGTACGCCATTCCCAACGTAGGTCCTATCGCAGGGATCGGAAAATCGTTCAAGAACGAAAACAGCATCATGTACAGCGGTGCGCTGGAATATTCTTATGACAATGCATTTTCCGTACGAGGAGGATACTTCCACGAAAGCGAGCAGCAGGGAGCAAGACAGTTTGCCACCGCCGGTATCGGGCTGAAGTACCGTTCTTTCGGACTGGACGTTTCTTACCTGATCAACATGTCCAAGATCAACACAGCTTTGGATAATACCTTACGGTTCGGTCTTACCTGGAATATCGGAGACGAAACATCCAATGTAGATTATTAATCCGGAGATATCTTCCATATATATATATAAAGCCTCATATGATGAGGCTTTTCTGTTTTCTGCCCGATGCCGGAGCGGACTGAAATGAGCCGCTGAAAATGAATGTGGAGGATTAATCAGGGAAATATGGCTGCGTTATTGTAAGATGAAAAGATAAAGTCTTATTTTTATAAGAACAATTCCCTACAATAAGTATTTTTGCATGATGAACTATTCAGCGGAACTCAAAAAATTCATTACCGGCCAGTCTGTATATTCTGCCATCAGGATCACCCTGGCTACGGTCCTTCCTTCGCTGGTTCTCGTTCATTTCGGGGTACTGAAAGAATACTACCTTTTTCCCCTGGGAACAATATTCGTTGCGCTTACGGATCAGCCCGGGCCTTTTATCCGGAGAAGGAATGCCCTCAGCTTTGCGGTAGTCTGCTTCCTGATTGTTGCGCTGATCGCCAGCCTGATCATGAACTTTAAAATCCTGGTCCTGCTGGAAATCATAGTCTTCGGCATGTTTTTCTCCCTGATCGGGATCTACGGGCAGCGGCTTGCCGCAGTAGGTTCATTGGCTCTAGTCGTGATGGCGATTTTCATAGATGGTCACCTTACAGGCGGCAATATCGTAAGAAGCCTCCTGATTTTTGCTGCGGGATGCATCTGGTTCCTGATCATCTTCCTTATTGTAACTACTATCCAGCCCTACAAGCTGGCCAGCCAGATGATCGGGGAAAATTACCTTCAGCTGAGTGAGTTTCTCAGAATAAAAGCAGGATACTACCAGAAACGTCCGGACTTTGATAAGCTGAGCTCCCAGGTTATCGCCAAACAGATTGAAATCAAGAATTTACAGGAAGATACCCGGGAAACCGTGTTCAAGACCAGGACTATCGTTAATGAATCCACAACTACGAGCCGCCTCCTGATGCTGATGTTCCTCAGCTCCATGGACCTGCATGAAAAGCTGATGACTTCCGAAAGCAACTATCAGAAGCTTCAGCAGAGCTTTGAAGACAGTATGATCCTGGTTAATATCCACGACTATCTGACCCTTCTTTCCAACGAAATTACCAATATAGGGCTCTCTCTTCAGATCGGGACGAGGGCAAGGCCGGTACTGAATCTGGAACTGGAACTTCAACAGCTCAACTCCAATTATTTTGAGCTCAGGAACAAACAGATGAACCCTGCAACACTGGAGAATTTCATGATCCTGAGGCAGATCCTGATGCGTATTAATGAAATTACTAAAGATATCAATGACATCTACAAGATCTTTTCACAGGATATAAAGCTGGCTAAAAGCCTTTCAACAGGTCTTGACATCAAAAAATTCCTTCCCAATGAAGAAAAGATCAACTTCAAAGTGCTTCGGAACAACATTTCATTATCCTCTTCCCATTTCCGCCATGCGGTACGGGTTACCACTGCCCTGCTGATCGGATACCTGTTTTCCCTCTTTCAGTTTATCGGAATAGGACATACGTACTGGATCCTCATCACAACCGTTGCCATCATGAAGCCCGCCTACTCTATTACCAAAAAGAGGAATCTCCTCCGTCTTTACGGTACCATAGCCGGAGCGGTACTTGCCTATGGAATTTTGTTCTTTGTGAGTTCCGGCCCTGTACTCTTTGCCATGCTGATGATCAGCATGATCCTCTGCTTCAGCCTGCTCAAAATACAGTATTTCTGGGCAGTCCTGTTCATGACGATGTACGTATTTCTCGGCTTCAATTTTTTAAGTCCTGGGCACATCAATATCATCTTCAGGGACCGGATTGTGGATACGGCCATCGGAGGGATCATTGCGTTTTTGGTTTCATACAGCGTACTTCCGGTCTGGGAACACACCCAAAACCTGGACCTGATGAAAAAATGCGCGGAAAGCAACCTAATCTATTTCCAGAGCGTCATGTCTAAATTTCTCACGGATGGATTTAATATGCAGGATTATAAGGTGAAGCGTAAAAATGCCATTATTTCACTGGCTAACCTCTCCGATAATTTCCAGCGGATGATTTCAGAACCTAAAAACCAGCGTAAGAAACTGGAAGTGGTGCATCAGTTTGTTGCCACATCGCATCTGATCACCGCCTATATCGCCTCGCTCTCACAATATTCCAAAAATCAGGAAAAATATCCTGAGATCGATGCAGAAAGCTGGAGCCGCAAGATTGAGGCTGAAATGAACCAGATCTTCACATTGCTGAATGGGGAAGATATTGATAAAGCGCTTCAGATGGAAAGCCGCCTGACACCGGATGACGAAATTGAAGAACTTCTTTTACAGCGTAAAAGTGAAATCCTGGAGCGTGAAATCTTTGACCGCAGGGATCCGGATAAAGTATCCCACCTTACGGAGCTGAAGAACATCCATGATATCCTGGAACTGATTTACGACGTGGCCAGGGAACAGCGGAAAGTGATTGAAAAATACAGGCAGGAATCCCACACTACTCCTCCACAATCGTAAAGCAGTAATCATCAAAAAACTCAACACGGGCTTTAAATTCATCTGAGAAAATTTCATCATAAACCCTGCACCGGATATGGTGAAGGTGTTTCAGCTGGAACGGCCGCACCTCATAATTTTTTTTCAGAGACCAGTATTTGGAATGGTGGATCTTGTACATGCTTTCCTTAACACTCCAGATAATGGTATAATAGGTTTCTTCCTGATCAGTGGGAATAAAGTCGCGCTCATGTTCATAGGTAAACTTGTCCACAACCCTGAGGATTTTTGAGGTAAACCGTTCCAGATCGATCCCAATCTTATTTTTGGAAATCGCAATAGCCGCAAAAGGAAAGGAATGGGTAATGGAAATTTCTGCATCTTTAGGAGAAAGGAAAGGCTCCCGCTCCCGGTACAGAATTTTAGCTCCCGGTTTTAACCCCTGAAGCAGCTTCCGCACCATGAGGACCTCCAGAAGTTTTTTAGGATGGTAATCTTTTACTTTTTCAGCATTTTCGGGTTCCAGCAGTTCATCCGGATCCAGGTTTTCGGCATCATCATACTTCCACACCAGGATCGTAGCATTGTCATCTGAAAAATCTCGGTAGAGCGGCATATTTTTGGTCAACAGGATTTTAGTTCGTAAATTTGCGAAAAATATTTCATATAGATGGAAACAACAACGCAATACGTTCCTTATAAAGTAAAGGATATTTCCCTGGCAGATTGGGGAAGAAAGGAAATCACTCTTGCTGAGGCTGAAATGCCTGGTTTGATGGCAATCCGTGAAGAATACGGAGCTCAGCAGCCACTTAAAGGAGCAAGAATCGCAGGATGTCTTCACATGACCATTCAGACTGCCGTGCTTATTGAAACATTGGTGGCATTAGGAGCTGAAGTAACCTGGTCTTCATGTAATATTTTCTCTACCCAGGACCATGCTGCCGCTGCCATCGCCGCTGCGGGAATCCCTGTGTATGCATGGAAAGGAATGAATGCAGAGGAATTCGACTGGTGTATTGAGCAGACGTTATTCTTCGGAGAAGACAGGAAGCCGTTAAACATGATCCTGGATGACGGAGGAGACCTTACCAATATGGTATTTGACCAGTATCCTGAACTGACCAAAGAGATCAAAGGACTTTCTGAAGAAACTACGACAGGAGTTCACAGATTATACGAAAGAATGCAGAACGGTACGCTGGTAATGCCTGCAATTAACGTGAATGATTCGGTAACCAAGTCTAAATTCGACAACAAATACGGATGCAGGGAATCTGCAGTAGATGCGATCAGAAGAGCTACGGATGTAATGCTTGCCGGTAAAAGAGTGGTGGTTTGCGGATACGGAGACGTTGGTAAAGGAACAGCAGCTTCTTTCAGAGGTGCAGGTTCTATCGTTACCGTAACGGAAATCGACCCGATCTGTGCACTACAGGCTGCCATGGAGGGATATGAAGTAAAGAAACTGGATACCGTAGTTGATAACGCAGATATCATCATTACCACTACCGGTAACTTCAACATCGTTCAGGGATCACACTTCAAAAAGATGAAGGATAAAACCATCGTTTGTAATATCGGACACTTCGATAACGAAATCGATATGGCATGGCTGAATGAAAACTACGGTTCTACCAAGTATGAAGTAAAGCCGCAGGTTGATGTATACAATGTAGACGGAAATGAAATCATCATCCTTGCAGAAGGAAGACTGGTGAACTTAGGATGTGCAACAGGGCACCCGAGCTTTGTAATGTCCAACTCTTTCTCTAACCAGACTTTGGCGCAGATCGAACTTTGGGCTAATTCCAGCCAATACGAGAATAAAGTATATACATTACCGAAGCACCTGGATGAAAAAGTAGCTGCCCTTCACCTTAAGAAATTAGGCGTAGAGCTTGAAACGCTTACCGATGAGCAGGCAAAATACATCGGAGTAACGGTAGACGGGCCGTTCAAACCTGAGTATTACAGATACTAATCAATAATAGATTATTGATACAATAAATATGAGCCCTTCCTTATGGAGGGCTTTTTGCATTGAGGAGCTGGATATGCACGCTGATTTCAGCTTTATGCACAAAAGAATAGTCTTGTATAATACAATTACATAATTTCAGTTATTGCCGGCAATCAGATAAAAATGATATATTTGACGTTCTGAATAATTAAAACATGAAAAAACAAAGAGTATCAAATGCATTTGTCGCAGCATCTTGGGTTGCGCTGGGAGCCGGAATGATCGGCTTTATTGTAGGCCTGGCCAGGGCAGAGATGCAACTGAATGAAAAAGGATATTATTTCACGATCCTTTTGTATGGCCTGTTTGCAGTAGTTTCCCTGCAAAAAGCTGTGCGGGACCGGCTGGAAAATATCCCGGTAACCGATATCTACTATGGAATATGTTGGTTCGCCACCCTTTCCTCCATCGTACTTCTGGCCATAGGCCTCTGGAATGCCACGATCCTGCCGAGTGAAAAAGGTTTTTATGCCTTTGCTTTCCTCCTGGCGCTTTTCGGAGCTATCGCCGTCCAGAAAAATACCCGCGACAATATGCTTCAGGAATAACATTCAGGCTCACCCATACGGTGGGCCTTTTTTTATGTACTTTTCTGAATATGGCTGTTCAGAATACAGTATCAATAAAAAATTTTGTTTTATTCCCATAAATTGGAATAATATCAGTTTTTATTCGTTTAAAATACTATCTTTATGCATCCACTACACTAACCCTATGAAAAAATTCCTGATTTTTACTTTTTTGATCCTTTTCTGGACCGGCATCAGTGCCCAGAATGAATTTATCACCGTCTGGAAACCGGGGACCTCTAACCTGATTCACTTTCCGGGAAAAGGGACCAACTATACCATTTACTGGGAAGAAATAGGGTATCCTCAGCATAGCGGAACCCTGGATAATATAACCTCAGCCAATGAAGTAGTGATTGATTTCGGGAATGCCTACAATCCTGTTCCTTCTTCAGCGGCATACCGGGTGAAAGTCAGCAAAGGAAACGGGAACTTCGGCCAGATCAGGTTTTTTGATAATTCAGTGGTCCCGATTTATTCCTGTCCCGATATGGCCAAGATCTTTGAAGTGGCACAGTGGGGAAATACCCAATGGCAGACTTTCGAGAATGCATTTACGCTGTGCTCCAATCTGGATGTAACGGCAACCGATGCTCCCAACCTCAGCCTGGTCACCAGTACCAAAGAAATGTTTTACATCTGTTCTTCCCTGGTAGGCAATGCAAGCTTTAACAACTGGAATACCAGTACGCTGACCAATATCAACTCCATGTTTTCTGCCGCAGATGTATTCAATGCACCGATAGGCAGCTGGGACGTCTCCAATGTGACCGATTTCAGGTATGTTTTTGATATGGCCCTTAAGTTTAACCAGCCGTTGAGAGAATGGGATACTTCTGGTGCGTTAACCATGGAGCATATGTTTCACGGTGCAGCTATGTTCAACCAGAATATTGGTGAATGGGATACATCCGGGGTAACCAATATGGATATGATGTTTGCCCAGGCAATGGCATTCAACCAGGATATCGGTTCGTGGAATCTATCCTCCCTTGTTTCTGCTGTTGATATGCTTAATTTTTCCGGCCTGAACTGCCAGAATTACGACAGCACTCTGGTAGGATGGAACAATAATCCACAAACACCCCAGAATATCAATCTCGGCAATGCAATGCCGTTGTATTATAAACACCCTCTTGCCATTGCCGCAAGAACCAGCCTGATCAGCCAGAAAAACTGGTCTGTTACCGGAGACGGCTATAATCCGACCTGTAATTCAGTATTAAGCGCTTCCGAAACAGGATTACCGGAACCGGCAGGCATTTATCCTAACCCTGCTTCTGAAACGATTTATCTGAAAAATGTAAAAGGGGGTAAAAACTATTTCATCACTGATTTTACCGGAAGAATATTAAACACCGGTAGCATTACAAAGGGCTATATCGACATCCGACATCTTGTGCCCGGCAATTATCTTCTGAACATTACAGGAGATGGTACAGCCTTGGTTTTTAAATTTATTAAAAAATAACATATAATGCATCATAGGGATCACATGTCTTTCCTGATGCACCTTACATATACGGAAACATGCTTTATAATTTCGGCCCCGCCAAGGCGGGGCCGAAATTATAAATAGCGCTGTCTTTTACTGATCGTACCTGTTAGGATGCTTTGCTTTGATATCATCCACTGTTCCCAGCACCTTATCTTTCAAAGAATCCTGGTAGTGCTGCAGTTTAGCTGCAACTTCCGGATCACCGCTGCCTAGTATCTTAGCGGCCAGGATACCGGCATTCAGGGCCCCGTTTAAAGCAACCGTAGCCACTGGAATACCACCCGGCATCTGCAGGATGGAAAGCACGGAATCCCATCCGTCGATGGAATTGCTGGATAAGATAGGAACCCCGATCACAGGAAGCGTAGTACAGCTGGCCACCATTCCGGGAAGGTGTGCGGCTCCGCCGGCTCCGGCTACAATTACTTTCAGCCCTCTTTCCTGAGCCGTTTTAGCATAATCAAACATCCGTTCAGGAGTCCTGTGTGCGGAAACTACCGTAAGTTCATACGGAATATCCAGGCTTTTAAGGAAACCTGCTGCCTGTTCCATGATCGGCAAGTCGCTCTGACTTCCCATAATAATTCCTACCATCTTTACATTATATTAGATGGTCAAAGATAAAAATTATAGGCCGGACCTGCAAAAGACTTAAAACTTATTACTGAAGCCTCTTTTGGTTTAAAAATTGAATCATTCCGTTACAACACACCAATTCCGCACTGTTTTGAAAGATTACAAGCTCATGATTGCCGTTCTCACCGTTGCCATTGTCTGGGGAACTACATTTCTGTCGATACGGGTAGCCGTAGAAACCATTCCGGCCTGGTTTGTTGCCGGGATCCGTCAGTTTCTGGCTGCAGTCATCATCTTTTGTATCCTTTTATACAGGAAACAGTTTCAATGGATCGGATGGAAAAACCTGGCTTATCAGATTATTTTTTCCTTGCTGATGCTGGTCGTAGCCAATGGAATGACCACCGTAGCGGAAGAAACCGTGACCAGCAGCGTAACATCGCTCATCAGTGCCTGCTCCCCTATTATTGTATTCCTGGGAAGTGCGGCTTTCGGTTTACAGAAAATCACCCTGAAATCGCTCGTAGGCGTGTTGATGAGTTTCAGCGGGATTGTCTTTATCTTCTGGCATGGCTTGCGTGACCTGGCCAATCCGGCTTATGCCAAAGGAATCATTTTTCTATTCATCGCTATTGCCGGCTGGGCATCCGGAACCATCTTTACCAAAAAACTCAACATACAGACGGAAAACATTTTCCTCAACCTGTTTTACCAGTTCTCTTTTGCCGGAGTACTCCAGATTATTTTTGCCTTTCTGTTTTCGGAAGATTATAATTTCGGAAACTGGAGCTTCAAAAGTGTTGCGGCAATGATCTACCTTGCCGTATTTGGCTCGGTAGCGGCTTTCTTCGCTTTTCATTATGCCCTGACTAAAATTTCCGCCGTGCAGGTTTCCATACTGGCGTATATTAATACGGTGATTTCAATATTCTTAAGCTGGCTGATACTGGATGAAAAAATCACCTGGAAATTTATTGTCGCTGCGGTCCTGATTATCCTGGGCGTCTTCATCATCAATTATAAGCGCTCTATGTTTAAGCAGCGGAAGATCAGATTAACACGGTTGTGATTTTCATTTTTGCTAATTTTTCCCTATCTTCATGCTTCAACCTATTTTTTATGAAAAAAAACACAATATTTATTTTATTAACGGCCGCAATCCTGATCATCAGCTGCGGTGACAAGGAAAAAGAAGCCGGTCTGGCAGCGAGGGAGCAGCAGCTGCTGGAGAAGGAGAAACTGTTTGCCCAGAAAGAATCCGAATACCAGTCGCTCCTCAAAATGAGGGACAGCATCTTTGCTAAAAAAGATTCTGTAACCATCGCCTCCTGGCCAACTGAAATTGCCGGTTTATGGACCGGAAAAGTCATCTGCACGGAATCCAACTGCAGTGACTATGTTATCGGAGACCAGCGTACGGATACATGGGAATTCGACAGCGATTCTACCCAGCTGGTGACAAAAATCATCAATAACAATAACCTGGTACGGATCTATTCCGGAAAAATGGACAACAATGAAATAAAGCTCAACTTTAAAACGGATTCAACCTCAAAAAAAATGGTGGATATGAATGTGATCCTGAATGATATTTCTGCCAATAAGATCAAAGGAACACGAACGATTGCGGTAGACAATACCTGCATGGCTAAATTTTCTGTTGAACTGGTACGCGCTGCAAAATAAACACCTATGATTTTACTGAACATACATAACCTGAGTTTTCCCATAGAAGACCCGGTCCTGAAATTCCTGCTGGTTTTAATCATTATCCTCGCCGCTCCCCTGCTGCTGAATAAAATCAAAGTTCCTCATCTGCTGGGATTAATTATTGCCGGAGCCGTGATAGGGCCAAATGGTTTTAATATCCTTTCCAGGGACAGCAGCATTGTGGTTACAGGGACTACCGGATTGCTCTATATCATGTTCCTTGCCGGGCTTGAGATCGATATGGGGGATTTTAAGAGAAATAAATGGAAGAGCCTTGGTTATGGTGGCTATGCATTTATTTTCCCATTTATTTTAGGGTTTCTCGGTTCATACTATCTTCTGGAGTTTTCGGTTCTTACTTCGGTGCTTTTTGCCAGCCTCTTTTCTTCTCAGACCCTGATCACATATCCGCTGATCAGTAAACTGGGAATAGCAAAAAATCAGGCGGTCAATATTACTGTAGGCGGTACCATGATCACTGATGTTGCCACCCTATTGGTTCTTGCTGTAGTTGTGGGCATGGTTCAGGGCGATGTAGGTACATCATTCTGGATCCGGCTGTCGGTTTCGTTTATTATATTCGGATTGATTGTATTGCTGGTTTTCCCGTTAATCGGCCGTTGGTTTTTTAAGAAAGTCAATGATAAGATTTCACAGTACATTTTCGTTCTGGTTATGATTTATCTTGCTGCCATGTTAGCAGAACTGGCCGGAGTAGAGTCCATTATAGGGGCATTCTTCGCTGGTTTGGCACTTAACAGGCTTATCCCTCATACTTCTGCACTGATGAATCGCGTTGATTTTGTTGGAAACGCCATATTTATACCTTTCTTTCTCATCAGTGTAGGTATGCTGATTGACTTTAAAGTGTTTTTCAACAGTTTTGAAACGCTCAAGGTAGCGCTCATCATGCTTACAGCATCTATTGGCGGGAAATACATATCTGCCGTCATCACCAGAAAGACTTTCCGTTTCAGCAAGGAAGAAGGAACGCTGATTTTCGGACTTAGCTCTGCATCAGCAGCTGCTACTCTTGCAACTGTACTTGTTGGATACAACATCATTATTTCCGAAACAGAAAGCGGGGAACCTATACGATTACTGAATGAGCATGTACTGAACGGAAGTATCCTTCTTATATTAATCTCCTGTACCATTTCATCCTTTGTTTCCATGTCCAGTGCCCAGAAAATTGCACAGCAGGATAATGAAGATACCGTATCCGGAAACAGCCATGAAGAGGAGAATATCCTGCTCGCGGTTAACCATCCGGAAACCGTGGAAAGAATGGTTAACCTGGGAATGCTGATCAAGGCACACTCCAATACCGATCATGTTTTTGCCCTGAATGTGATCAACGAAGATAAAAACGAATCTTCCGTAAAAAATGCTGAAAAAATCCTCCATCAGGCTACAGATACTGCAGCAGCGGCAGATGTAAAGCTCCAGGCATTGAAGAGATATGACAATGATGTAATCAACGGTGTTAATAATGTGATCAAAGAACAGAATATCACCGACCTGATCATCGGTCTTGAAGATGTCAAAGGCTTCTCGCCGTCTTTCGTTTATAATCTTTATAACGGCTACCTTCAGAATGATGACGTAAATGTGCTGGTGTATCATGCGGCACAGCCTTTATCCACCATTAAGAAATATGCGGTCATGATCCCGGAAAACGGGCACCTCGAACCCGGGTTCTTCCATGCGCTGCTCAGGGTCTGGAATATCGCCCGTAACTCGGGAGCTACCATGACTTTTTACGCTCCTGAAGTGATCCTGGAAATCCTTCAGAAGATTATTAAAAAAGCGAATATTGAAGCGGAATTCATCATTATGAACACCTGGCGTGACGCTGAGCAGACGGCGGCCGGACTTAAGGAAGACGAAGCCCTGATCGTCCTGATGGCGAAAAGAGGCATGGCATCTTATATTCCAAGGATGAGATTCATCCCTGAGTTGCTTAACAAATACCTCAAGGACAACAACTACCTGCTGATCTATCCTTTTTCTGAATACAGCCAGGATAACGCCGAGGAACGCTCGGTAGGCAACCACGGAGATTTTATGGAAATCGGGAACATCATTAAAAAGATATTCAAATAAACTGATAGATGAATTGCCATATCAGTAATGCTAAAAACAAAGGCTGCCTGTTCGGCAGCCTTTGTTTTGTTATGATCCGGCAATGACCTGTACCATTTCTTTAACCCTGATAAGCTTATCCATCAGTTCTTCCCTGGAGTCTGCGAGTACATTGATGTGCCCCATCTTTCTTCCGGGCTTGGTTTCGGTTTTACCATACAGGTGAACATAGGTTTTCGGCAGTTTCAGCACTTCTTCCATTCCCTGGTATCGTACTTTTCCTGTGTGACCTTCCGCACCCACCAGATTAAGCATGCCGCTGTAAGTGATGGTATCCGTATCGGCCAGAGGCAGGTTTTTCACCACCCGGTACATCTGTTCAAACTGGGAATTCGCATTTCCTTCCTGGCTCTGGTGTCCTGAATTGTGCAGCCTTGGCGCCGTTTCGTTCACCCATACTTTTCCTTCTTTGTCCAGGAATAATTCAATGGCAAATAATCCGGGTGAATTGACTGCATCCAGGAATTTCGCAGTGATATGGTCAATCTGCGTGGTAATTTCCTCACTGAGATGCACAGGACAGATATTGAAATCCAGAAGATTCAGCTTCGGGTCAGCCACCATTTCAGTCACCGGGAAAGTTTTGGTTTCCCCGTTTTCGTTCCTGGCAACAATCACGGAAAGCTCTTTATCAATATCCACTAAGGCTTCCAGGACAGACGGCTCTTTCCAGAGCTTTTGAAGCTCCTCTTCAGTCCGGATCACCTGTACCCCTTTACCATCGTATCCTCCGGTATTCATTTTCTGTACGAAAGGCAGTGGCATAACTATCCCTGCATTCCAGTCGCGCACCACCTGGAATTCCGGACTTGGGATACCATGGGCCTTATAAAATTCCTTCTGAAGGATTTTCTGCTGGATGATGGTAATGATCCTGGAATTCGGAACCACTTTTACGCCCTGCCCTTCCAGTGCAGCCAGCGCTTCAGCATTCACATGTTCTATTTCAATGGTGATCACCTCTTTATCTTTTCCGAAATCCATTACGGTCTGGTAATCATTGAAATTCCCCTGTGTAAAATGGGAAATCGTGTGGCAGGGTGCATCCGGAGCTGGATCCAGGGTATAAAACTGATCGTCATATTTCAATGCTTCCTGGATAAGCATTCTTCCGAGCTGCCCGCCGCCTAAAATTCCTATTTTCATTGTTCTGTATCTATTGTATTTATATTGATTTTATTATTAAAGGTGATGAAATGCATCAGATTATTGCAGCTTCTCGATTCTGAGGTAACCCAGGTGCATTACATTGGTCTGGTCCTGCTCTTCGGATTTTTCCAGCACAATGGAATACCGTTCTTTCATCGTGTCCGGCAGGATGTCATTAAGCCTGAAGATATCATCGATATCCACTCCGTGTTTTTCATCGATGTGGCTTTCGGCTCCCTTGAAGCCCATGGTCTGGTAAAACTCGGTTTTCTTTACACGTTTTACAACTTCCCCCATGGATTTGCCGACCATAAGATGCTGCTCGTGAAATTCTTCAAAATGTCCCGGTTTATATCCCCCAAGGTTAATGAAGTACAGCTGATCACCTGAATCTTTCTCTGTCCTTTCCATGATTTTCAATTCGTATCCGTCTGCAAACCGTACTTCCTGATAGGCATCGATATGGATTTTCCCATCTGCCTCCTTCCAGAATTTTTTCATCTCCGGAACAAGGTCCTTCAGGTTTTCCGCAATCCCGAAGAATACATCGTGCTGTTCAATATTTCTGCCTTTTGGGGTGGCTCCCAGAATGATATAGAATAATTTCATGTCCCTTTCGTTTATGCAAAAATACGTCAAATTTATCTTTTTTAAACGTTTGGCAGACTACCACAATAGTTTTATATTTGTAGCATGTCAGAAATCATCATTCTCTTCCTGGGAGCTATTTCGGCAGGGTTGCTGGGCTCGCTTACAGGATTGGGCGGAGGGGTTATCATTATTCCTCTTCTTACGCTGGGCTTCGGCGTACCCATGCACTATGCTATCGGAGCGTCTCTTATATCAGTAATCGGTACATCTTCCGGTGCCGCAGTGGCCTTCGTAAAGGAAGGGTTCACCAATATGAGGATCGGGATGTTCCTGGAAATCGCCACTACATCGGGGGCTATTGTGGGAGCCCTGGTTTCGGGAATGCTGAATCCGAATACCATCGGGATTATTTTTGCCAGCATCCTTCTTCTGACGGTTATTTTAAATCTCAAAGGAAAGCCGGACCATCAGGAACCTATTATTCAGGGAAGCCTGGAGGAAAAGCTGAAATTATACGGAACATTTCCAGATAAAGGCATCATCAAAAGTTATTCTGCCAGGAATACAGTACCCGGATTCTTAATGATGATGTTTGCAGGAGCAATGTCCGGACTGCTGGGAATCGGGTCGGGAGCGCTCAAAGTACTGGCTATGGATAACATGATGAAGCTTCCTTTTAAAGTTTCTACCACCACCAGCAACTTCATGATCGGTGTAACGGCTGTAGCCAGTGCCATGATTTATTTCCAGCGCGGTGAGATTGTTCCGGTCATTGTAGCTCCGGTACTGATTGGTGTGGTAGTGGGCAGCTTCATAGGATCAAAGACTTTGATGGTCTCCAAAACAAAAAAACTGAAAACCTTTTTTGCCATTGTCATTACCATCCTGTCTGTATATATGATGTATAACGGTATTAACAAGAGCTTCCGATGAGAAAAGATTTCACTGACATAGACCTGAACCGCTCCGTCGGCAATCTTCTGAGGCTGGGAGTTATTTTATCCGTGATCACATCACTGGTGGGATTTATCAAGCTTTTTACGGAAGGCTTCAAGATGCCTAAAAAATATACATCGCTCCAGATGGGTTCTTCATCGGAAAAAATCTGGGGAGAATTCTGGCATTCCCTTAGCAAAGGCGAAGGAATGGCTATCATCCAGCTCGGCATTCTGCTGCTTATCCTTACGCCTCTGATGAGGATTATTTTTGCCTGGATCGGGTACCTGAAAGAAAAAGACTATATATATGTCTTTATTTCTTCAGTAGTCCTTGCCATCATGGCCATCAGTTTTTTCACCGGCTACGCAAGCTAAAATCATTTATCGTTCATAAAACTCCAGCGGCAGCTGATCCGGATCCTGAATAAAGAAAAATGCTTTTCCCGTAAACTCATCAGTGCGGATGTCTTCGCAGTCTATTCCTTTTTCCATAAGTTCTACACGGGTATTGCTGATATTTTCTACGGAGAAAGCAAGGTGCCTCAAACCGCAGGATTCCGGTCTTGAAGGCCTTTCAGGAGGATTTGGAAAAGAAAAAAGTTCGATCACGTACTGGTCCCCTATCGCAAGATCAAGTTTATAAGACTGCCGTTCCTCACGGTACACTTCGCGGATGATATTCAGTTCCAGGATTTCGGTGTAAAACTTCTTAGAGACAGCATAATCTGAACAGATGATGGCAATATGATGGATTTTTAAAAGCACGTCAATTAAGGTTTAAAGAATAAAAGTAGCAAAAACCGGAATCAGATTCAAAAATCCGCAACAGTTTTTCAAAATATTTTTTTTGAAAAATTATAAAAAAAAGTTATTTTTATACACATATTTAAACATATGTGGAACGTCTACGCAGGACTAACGATACTGCTTCTTATTTTAACCTTACTTCCTAAAATACAGAACTCCCACTGGATCTTCCGGGTTCCGGAATTCGGGAAAATACAGATCACATTTTTTACCGTTATTACTTTCGGGCTGGGATTCCTTGTTTATCAGGTACCTCTGTTCTGGTATTTTCAGGGATTGCTGATCCTGATGTTTATTCATCACGGTATCATTCTGATCAAATACACACCGCTTTACCGGGTGAGAAGGTCCGGCAAAGGCGAAAATTCTTCAAAGAACATTCATTTTATCTCTGCCAATGTCTATCAGTTCAATACCGAGTACAACCGTTTCATCCAACTGATTGAAAAGTGCAGGCCCGAAATCTTTCTCACTATGGAAAGCAATGGCGACTGGGAAAAGGCATTGCGCGTGCTGGAGCAGGATTATCCGTTCCATCATAAGGTAACCCTTGAAAATACCTACGGCATGCACTTGTATTCCAAGATCAAAATCAGCGATGCCAAAACCCATTATTTTGTTGCCGATGATATCCCTACCATTGAAGCACACCTGGAAACGGAAGATGGATTTTCATTTGTATTCTTCGGGATCCATCCGCCGCCGCCAAGTCCTACCGAAGAAGAAACGTCTAAAGAAAGGGACGGCGACCTGCTGAGTACCGCTAAAAGAGTTCAGGAAATACAGAAGCCGACGATTGTAGTCGGTGATTTCAATAATGTTGCCTGGTCCAAATCATCTATCCTGTTCAGGAAAACCAGCGAATTGATCGATCCCCGGATCGGCCGCGCCTTTGTGTCCACTTTCCATGCGAAATACAAGCTCCTGAGATTCCCGATCGACCTGATGTTCCATAGCGAGGATATTTTCATCCGGCAGCTAAAAACCCTTGAAAATTTCGGGTCAGACCACCTTCCGGTATACTGTGAATTCTTTATCGACCATCATAATGACCAGCAGGAGGAGCAGATTGAAGAAGCGACTGCCGAAGAGGAAGCTGAAGCTGAAAAAATGATTAAAGAAGGCAAAAAGGAGGACGGTAACCGGGATTCCGTTGTTACTGAAGATTAAACAAAAAGCAAAGCAGGCCTGTAAACGGACCTGCTTTTTATTTTTTATTATTGACGGACTAGAATTTCATCACATCTTTTACTACCCCGTTTTTCTGCGTATGAGGTAATAATTCAGTCTCAATAAAAATCTTTATCCTGTCTTCCGAGCCACTGCTCGGGAATAAAAGGTGAACATTGGCACCGGCATCAAGAGTAAAGAACAACGGCAGGCCGGTCTCCCTTCTGAAATCCCAGATTTTGTTAATAACTTCAAGCGTACCCGTTTTCATCAGGATGAATGCAGGTTCGCTCATCATCATCATGGCATGGAGCGTTAGCGCCTCATGTTCCACAAGAGTAATAAAACGTTCCATATTCCCTGTTTTCAGGATTTCCTTCATCGGAATAAAATTTTCCCGGGCTTCCTGGAATCTTCTCTCCGCATAAGGATTTGTATTCATTAATCCGTGTCCTACTGTTGAAGAAACACTTTTCTGTCCTTCATGGATCAGCAGCACCCAGTCATTAAAATCCCTGAAAACATCATGGATTTCTGCTTCAGGATAAGGAACGGCAAAAAGGTCTGAGCTCCCATCCACCTCATCTGACCTTCCCCATACAACCAGGCCGTTGTACAGGCTCCTGCATGCGCTTCCGCTACCCAGCCGTGCCAGGAATGAAGCTTTTCTTAACGATGTATCTTCTGAAATCCCTCCTGAAAACGCCTCATCAAGTTTCATCAGGCATTTCGCAATAGCCCCGAAACCTGAAGCGGAACTTGCAATTCCTGAGCTGTGCGGAAAAGTATTCTCTGTCCGGATGATATATTTTCCTTTCAGGATCCATGGCAGATAAGGTTCTATATTGTTAAAGTATTTTTCTATTTTTTCGGCAAATTTCACTTCTTCAGCACCGGCAAGGTAGGTCTGAACCGAGAACGGTTCTCCTGCTGAAAATTCAATTTCCGTATTGGTCCTGCAATGGTTCAGTGTATAACTGATGCTGGGATTGGCAGGAATCTGATGTTCATATTTGCCCCAGTATTTAATGAGCGCAATATTGGACGGACAGCTGCCTGAAACCGTTTTAGAAGAGACAGTGAAATCCTGTTTTCCCAGAAATTCTTGTGTGGTCGTCATATTTGAGGATAGTTTATCATTGGGCGTTCTGTGTTTACGAGTACATATCTTCAATGATATCCCTGTATTTATTCAGAACTACGTTTCTTTTTACTTTTAAGGTTGGGGTTATTTCTCCGGTGTTGATCTCGAATTCGGCAGGCATCAGGGTAAATTTCTTGACCTTTTCAAAATCAGCCAGGTTATGCTGCAGCTGTTTGGTTTTTTCTTTGTAGAAGCTGATGACCGTTTCATTTTTCACGATCTCTTTCCAGCTGGTAAACGGAATTTGGTTGTCCCGGATAAAGTCCTTCAGGAATTCGAAATCAGGAACAATTAAGGCAGAGACAAACTGGCGGCCTTCTGCAATAAGGATGATCTGCTGAATGAAATTGTTATTGGTCAGGAGATTTTCAATTTGCTGCGGCGCAACATATTTCCCATTGGATGTTTTCATCAGGTCTTTAATGCGGTCGGTAATGATCAGGTTACCATGGTCATCCCACTTCCCCGCATCGCCGGTTTTGAACCAGCCATCTTCCGTAAATGCATTCCGGGTTTCTTCAGGCCTTTGGTAATAGCCTTTCATTATCCCGTTTCCTTTCGCCTGTATTTCATCGTTTTCCCCGAAACGGATTTCTACTCCCGGCAACGGCTTTCCGCTGGTCCCGTGCTGGAAATGCGTCAAAGGGAAGAGTGTTAATGTAGCCGTAGTCTCTGTAAGTCCGTACCCAACGGTTATATGGATGCCGGCAGATTCAAAAAACCTGGTTACTTCAGGGGAAAGGGAGGCTCCTCCGCACGGCAGAAACCATAACCGGCCGCCCATTTTTTCCTTAATGGTATTGAATACCAGCGTATCTGCCAGTACCTGCTTTATCTTAAGGCCTAAAGGCAGTGGTTTTTCATTCCTCCTGAGTTCTGAGGTTTCCCATCCGGTAGCCAGTGCCCAATTGAAAATTTTCTTTTTCAGCGGACTGCTTTTTTCCGCTTTGTCCAGTACTGCTGCGTAGATTTTCTGGAAAAACCTTGGTACCGAGCACATCATGGTCGGCTTCACCTCTTCCAGCGCTTTGGCAATGTTCTTGGGATCTTCCAGAAAGTAAACCCTTGCTCCGCCGTACAGGCACAGCAAGGTCCAGCTTCTTTCAAAAACATGGCTCAGCGGTAAAAAGGCCAGGGAAAGTTCTTCTTCAAAATTTTTAAACGTAAAGAATTCAAAATGGGCATCCAGGGCTTTTTTAAAATTTCCGTGGGTCAGCATAACGCCTTTCGGAGTTCCGGTGGTACCGGAAGTATAGATCAGAGTCGCTACATCATCCTCTTCCTTTTTGCAGATCTCTGCTTTAGGAGAAGCCTTGGAAATGAAATCCTCCAGGTAATAGCTGCTCAGTTCTTTTTTGATCCAGACTGATTTTTTGGAGACGATAATCGACTGAAGTTCATTATCATCTTTCTGAAGGAGTTCCAGGCAGGCGTCATATTGCGTCTGATTACCCACCAGGATGATTTTAGCTCCGGAATCCTGTATTATATATTCTGCCTGTCCGGCATTATTGGTGGAATACACCGGTACGGAAATAGCTCCGATGACCATGGAAGCAAGGTCAAAAATCATCCATTCTGCAGAATTGTCAGAATAAATGGCAATCTTATCATCCTCCTGAATCCCTGCATTCTTTAAGGCATTGGCCGTTTTAAAAATAACTTCGGAAAACTTCTTCCAGCTCAGCTCTTTCCAGGGTTCTTCTTTCTTTTTAAACCCAATGGCTGATTTTACGGGATGTTTTTTTACATTATGGGCAATGATAGCCTCTGCAAGATTCATGGATAGGATCAGCTTTTTTTATCGTTAATATAATTAGTCAAATGAAATTCCAGGCTTTTATCAACGGGGATAAAATGGAAATTCAGCCAGTCTTTTACTTTCCGGCCGGATATGGTATTGAATGAGGTTACCGCAGCAATATTGGATTTCGTCACCATACGTAAGGGCGGAATGAGCCATCCTAAGAGAATGTTGAAAACCCGGGCTAAACTAAGCTGGCTTTTTTTAAGCACAACCGGTTCTTTCAGGCCGAGCCTTTTCCTGATGGCCTTTCCTATTTCTTCATATGTTTTCATTCCGGAAACTGCGATAAATCGCTCCCCGAATATATTTTTGTCCATCAGTTCAGCGGCTATTTCAGCAACATCACGTACATCCACATAAGCAGATCCGCCCGGGAAGGTAAACCGGTTATTTTCAAACACCGAAAAAATCTGTCCGCTGCTCTGGCTCCAGCCTCCGCTGCCGATGATCATTCCGGGATTTATAATCGCTACATTAAGGCCTTCGGCAGAAGCCCTCCAGACCTCCATTTCTGCCATGTGCTTGGAAATGGCATAAGCGGAATGTTCCTCTTTTGAATTGAAATCTGAATCTTCATCCAGTTCACCCTGCTCATTGAAGCCATCAAGGACTGCTATAGTACTGATGTACAGAAATTTCTTTACGGACGACTGCTCGCAGGCATACAGGATATTGGTCGTACCTTTGGTATTGGTATGGTACATTTCCTTTTCATCTTTCGGATTGAAACCTACTTTTGCGGCACAGTGGTATACTTCGTCAACATTTTCCAAGGCATTCTGAAGTGACGTGAGGTCATCAAAGTCAACCTCTACCCATTCAATAGCGTTAAATACGGCATCAGGATCCTCCGTGTAAAAACGATAGGAATCTCTTACTTCCTGAAGGTTGCTCCCGGAACGTTTTGCTGCACGGACTTTCTTTCCTCTCTTAAGCAGCTCCAGAGCCACTACCCTTCCCAGAATCCCGGTTGCTCCCGTTACCAAAACCATGTCTTGTCCTTTTGTGTAGTTAGATTTATTTTCCTGTTGCTGCATATCCTGTATATGCCTTTCATGAGTTTTTACCACTGATACAGTAGCCGTTTTGCAAAGTTGCGATTTTTAAAGCAAAATGCAATTGAATTTCAGCAATAATACGATTTACAACTCTCATATCAAACAAAAACCTTTCCGAAGAAAGGTTCTATCATAGAAGAAATCCGTAAGTTAAGCCAGGACACTGTTATTGCGCCTTGGAGCCTTATCGCAGAGAAGATCGGCGATGCTTTTGGAGATCAGGTTTCCATCAGTAAGGTTATCCAGCCAGAAAAATTCCCCGGCTGCATTGATTTCTATAAAATAATACTCGTCTTCAGGAGTAAGAATGATATCAATAGCTCCGTAATCCACATGGTACACATCCAGAAGTTCGAGCAGCTTCAGCTCAATTTCCCGTGGCAGCTGAGTTTCCACCCACTGGTCGATGAGATTAAGCCCGTCTTTTCGCCAGTCGATTTTAGCAGCTTCAGATTTTTGGGAATCTATTTCAAACGCATAGATATCCTGTCCTACCACAGTTACGCGGAGCTCTTTTTTCTTCTCCAGGCGGGTCTGGAACTGCATCGGGCAGTACTGCAGCGAATCCAGTTCCTCAAGTTTATCTTCATCGATCACGTTGGTAAACACCACATTTTCCACTCCGTCCTCATAAATGGCAAATCCGGTCTGCATCTTCCCGATGACATTTTTATGCTTAAGGATAAACTGCCTGGCCTGCTCCGGATTGTTGGTCATACAGGTTTCAGGAATTGTAAGCCCTATTTTTTCTGCGATTTTCAGTTGTTCTTCCTTGCTGTCCAGCCTTCGGTATACACTCGGTTTTCCCAGCGAGTATGCATCTATGGACTCCAGGAATCCGAAAAGGGTGTTCCGGATCTCACCCATGGCTGCGCCATAGAATTTGGCGTCCATTTCCTCTTTCAGGCCATTACCGATATTGTAGGCTCTCCTGTACCATACGGCAGCAATATCATCCAGCCGGTACCTTGTTTCAGCAGTTTCAAGGATGCTGATCCAGCTTCCGTCTTCAAAAACGGTGGTAAGCCTGTTTTGCATCGGATAAAGATCCACATCGAAGCGGATGACCTCAAAGCCGTTATGTTCTATATATTCTGTTACTTTCTCTATGGAAAAATTATCTCCCGTATGGGTAATGATTAAAATTTTGTTATTCATGGAAGTTGATTCTTTTGATAAGGTAATCGGCAATGGTTTCCGCAATCGGGAAATTCAGCTCTTTCTGCAGCATTCCCCATTCTCCCTGAGGGTTGACCTCCAGGAAATAATAGTTCCCGTCCTTTCCACGGATCATATCTATTGCTCCGAGGCAAAGCCCCATTTCTTGCATCATGGCAGTAAGGTTCAGGCATATAGGTCCAGGCAGCTCATAAGCAGACCAGGAATAATTGCTGTTGGCAATGCGCCAGTCAGCATTTTCACTGTTGTTGATCTTACCGGTGAAAAATACTCCGTCCACATAAACAATCCTGAGCTCATAGGACTTTTCTATATACGGCTGAAAAATCATCGGACAATATGCGATGTCTTCAATGCTTTCCAGGCTGTCTTCTTCAATAATCATTGTGGAAAGCATATGCTCCCCGGCCATGGATTTTGACATGACGCCATGAAGTTTAGCCACAGCCTTTCCGTTGCAGTGCCGGTAGAAAAAAGAGGTGATCTTCTCAGCATCATTGGAAAAAAGAGTTTCCGGGACGCGCAGCTGATTCTTCCGGGCTGTTCTGAGCTGGTATATCTTATTGCCGTCAATTTTCTTTTCGGCTTCATAAGGATTGATCCAGGGAAGATGTTCCAGCGACGTGATCAGATTGTATCTGAGGCAGTTGTATTCATTGATAAAGATCCGCTGATAGTCTTCATCCATATTTTCAGGCACTGTTATGGTCCAGGCTTTCCGGTTCCACACTCCCTTGATGTCGGAGGAGGAAACCGTATTACCCTGTTCATCAGTCAGTTCAAATGAATCCCGGCCAATGCTTATTTTCTGAAGATGGTTGATATGATCGGAATTAAGCCTGAAGAAAGGGATGTTTTTAGACTTCAGGTATGCAGAGAAAAGATCGACGTTGTAATAGTCGCCGGAGTGGGTAATGCAGAGGATCATGTTGCCGTTGTTATTAAAAAAAGGAAACTTAATGGATAAGTTTCCTTTGGTCTGGTTTATTCAGATGATCAATAAAATGATCTTCTCATTATACAGAAAGTGCATCATCATCACCGTCTGAAGGGTACTTCATGGTGTGAGCCATGTCATCTTTAGGTGATGTTACTCCATCTACAGAAGGTTTTGTTACGACATCCCTTTCCGGAATGCTGACATCTGTTCCTCCTTTTACAGTTTCAGGATCTTTAATCTGCTTCTCAAGAAATGAAGCAAAAAACGGCTTTTTCTTTGAATTCTTGTTTTTCATAATGTTTTGATTTGATTGGTTTGAATTGATTGATTTAATCTGATTGTTTTCTTAAAGGTCTATCTCTCCTGATTCATCACTGTCCGAAGGATATTTCATCGATACAGTATCATTTCCCGGGCTGGTAACATCGTCGTTCTGTACGCCCGTCACGTGATCTTTCAATACTCCGGTCCCGGAGCCTCCCTTAATAGTTTCAGGGTCTTTTACCTGCTTTTCAAGAAATGAGGCAAAAAATGGTTTTTTTAGTTTTTTTTCTTTCATGATATCAAATTTTATCATTTGAAGGACCTAATATACAAAATTTTCAATACAGTGCGAAGCAAACCTCTATTTTAATACAATTTTAACTTAATCAAAGAAAACACAGAATAAATTTAATTTAAACTTAAAAAGTCTTTAACTACCATACTGAAATCTGCCGGATTATCGGCCTGTACCCAGTGGGCCGCATTCTTAATGGTTACCACTTTAGCTTTAGGAAATTGCTGCCTGATGGCAAACTCATCCTGTGGAAGGATATAATTGGATTTCTCTCCGGCAATAAATAACGTTTCTCCGTTGAAAACCCCAAACTTTATAGCGTTGGAAACAAATTCATTGTACTTTTCAGATAATGTTTTAAGATTGAACCTCCAGTTCAGTTTCTTTTCATTGTTCCAGTACAGGTTCTTAGTCAGAAACTGTATGGTTGATTTTTCAGGTATATACCTGCTCAGGACCTCCTCAACTTCTGTCCTAGATATTACCGTATTGAAATCAACACTTTCCAGTGCCTTAATGATTCCCTGATGATGCGGCGGATAAGCTTTAGGGGCAATATCCACTACAATCAGCTTTTCAACCATCTCGGGATACCGGATGGCAAACTGCATCACTGCCTTTCCGCCCAGTGAATGCCCCAAAACATGCGCCTTATCTATTCCGTAATGATTCATATACGCTACGATATCGCCGGCAAGATCATCATGGGACATATTTTCCGAATGGAAGCTTCGCCCATGATTCCTGAGGTCAATCAGATGGACAGGCAGCAGTTCTCCCATTTCTTTGCCGAAACTCCCCCAGTTATCGAGCATGCCGAAAAGCCCGTGGAATACAAGGAGCGGAGTTGAAGTTAATTGTTCACCGAATATTTTTGAATGTAGAATTTCCATTGTGTGCTGTTGAAATGTTAAGTGTTAGATGCTGAATACTGGATACTAGATGTCAGATATCAGATGTCAGATATCAGATTCTAGATGTTGGATGTTAGGCTTTAGTCTGATATCTCATGTCTGATGTCTGATATCTTACATATAAGCTCACCCCTACCACCTGGCCAGCCTTTTCAGATAAGCCTGCACTGTATTTTCCATGCCCATATATAAAGCTTCTGAAATCAGCGCATGACCGATGGATACCTCCAGCAGGTTCGGGATGTGGTCTGAGAAATATTTGAGGTTATCCAGGCTCAGGTCGTGCCCGGCATTGATGCCTAATCCATATTCAGAAGCGGCTACTGCCGTATCATAATACGGTTGTATTGCCTGTTCTTTATTGGCTGAATAATCCCTGGCGTAGGCTTCCGTATACAGTTCAATTCTATCAGTTCCGGTTTTGGCGGCATATTCTACCAGTTCCGGGTTAGGATCCAGGAAAATAGAAGTTCTGATGCCAGCATTTTTGAATTCCGCAATTATATCGGTAAGAAAGTCCAGATGCTTTTTGGTATCCCATCCTGCGTTGGATGTAATAGCATCATCGGCATCGGGAACGAGGGTTACCTGTTCGGGTTTTACCTCCAGGACCATGTCAATAAAAGGTCGGTGGGGATTCCCTTCAATATTGAACTCCGTAGTCACCAAAGGTTTCAGGTCATAAACATCCTTCCTGGTAATATGCCGTTCATCCGGTCTCGGATGAATGGTGATTCCATGTGCCCCGAATTCCTGGATTTTCGCGGCAGCTTCTGTAACACTGGGAGTATCTCCTCCTCTTGCATTTCTTATGGTTGCAATTTTATTGATGTTTACGCTTAACTTTGTCATGGTACAAAAATAAAAAAAAGCCCGACTTAAAGCCGGGCTTTTTTGGAAAACATTTAACTGCCTTGTGTCATCAGCCTGATTACGGTGAGTACAATATTCACCCCCAGACCTATCAATGCGAAAGTACATGCTGATTTTGCCGCTACCGGCTCTTTATCTTTTTTAATAAAATAAATAATAGCTCCCGCTAAAGGAATACAAAATGATAAAACTTTTAATCCTACATGCAGATCCTCATTCGACTGATTGTTGTTGCTGTTGTTGTTCGGATAATTCTGATTGAAATCGTTCATAGTATTATTTTAATAGATTAATGTTTCGATAAATTTGTATGTGTAATAAGTGATGCGCTCACTGAAGCCGCTCATGCCGATCCCAGCCAAAATCCCGGTGGTGCAACGCAGGAAGTTGGTACTTTCCCGGTTGAGATATGCCTGGGTAAGTCCGTCTATCATAGTAGGGAGAATAAGAGCGACACTTAAAATAATCCCTATCTGGTAAAACCAGAGCATAGGAATCATTAAAAAATATCCCAGATAAATACCCGTGCATCGTGCGCATACGGGAAACTGCTTTTTCCGGAAAAAAAAGGACCGCGAAGGCATCCTGTGACAGTCCACCAGTTGAATTTTCGTCATAAGAGCGAAAATACGAAAATTTTTTATTTAAACCTTCACCTGCATTACTTCCAGATCAAATTCTTTTGAAGCGACCAGCAGATGGTCAAAAATATCAGACTGGATCTGCTCAAACTGTATCCATTCCGTATCTGTTGTAAAGGAATAAACTTCCAGCGGCAGTCCCTGTGGGGTTATATTGAGCTGGCGGACGATCATAGGTCCCTCTTTATCCAGCGATGGTATTCTTTCTATGTATTTCTGTGCATAATACCTGAACACCCCAATGTTGGTCAGCTGCCTGCCATTGATGATTTCTTCCGGATGAGCCATATTTTCTTTTTCTTTTTTAAGCTCCAAATCGCTTTTGGTAAGGTAATCCGAAATAAGGTTGATCGATTTCAAACGTTCGATATCTTCATCAGTAAGGAATTTAAAGGAATTGATGTTAAAATAAATGGATTTTTTGATTCTCCGGGCATTATTCTCAGAAATATACTGGAGGTTTTTGATCTCGGTCGTCAGCAAATCATACGTAGGAATGGTGGAAAAGGTTTTATCGAAATTATTGATCCTGGTCGTTAAAAGGCTGATTTCAGCGATGTTTCCCTCTACATTATATTTCGGTATGCTTACCCAGTCTCCCACCTTGAGGTTTTTGGAAGTTGCCACGTGGATGCCCGTCACAAATCCGAGGATGGTATCCCGGAATACCAGAACCAGGACCGCTGTAATAGCCCCGAGACTTCCCACGATGGTAGTTCCTTTAATACCGAAGATGACACAGATTCCCACTACTGAAAAGATGAAAATCCCAAGTATTTTCACGGTTTCGGAAATGGCGTTCAGCGCCATTATCTTGTAAAAATCCTGTTTGATGATAAAATACCCCCTGAATGCGGTAAGTGAGCGATACAGCATTCCGGCAAGCGTCAGTACAAAACCTAAGTTAATCGACCTGATGATGAAAATATTGGTATTAGGGATGGACCTCGGTGGGAAAATCGACGGGTTAATACTGGCTACTACAAATAAAGCAATGAGGTGGGCAACAGAGTTGGTGATCTTAGAATCATAAATGGACTTGATGATCGGGTATTTCTGTTCATTATGAAAAAAACGGAAAATAATATTGATCACAGGTTTGCAGATGAAGTCTATAATAAAAAATACCGCCAGCAGCAGCGCCAATTTTGTAATCATATGAAAAAACCAGTCGAGGCCTAAAGGCGATATACGGCTGATATAGTCGTACAGCTGGTAACTCATATCCTGGAAAAAATCTTTGGTATCCTGTATTTCGTCTTTCATTACCGTAAATTTATAAATCTTAAACAACTGAATACCGCAGCAAAATTCCTTCCAAATCTTCCTGAGATCGCCTATTTAATGTGAATTTTAACGGAATTATATCATTTCGAAGACCTATGGGCATCATCATGCATTTATTTTGGAATTATTTTGGTAGTGAGATTGGCTGAGATATATTTTACCTTCTCGATCTGAATAGACACATACTGATATTATGGATACTATATTAATTGATATTCTCTGCCTGGTCCTTTTATTTTTAGGGATGTTAGGAACTTTTCTTCCGGTACTGCCCGGTCTGCTTTTAAGCATCTGCGGCCTGCTGATCTATAAATTCGGGACCGATGCGGATCTGCCGATGCTCTACATCTGGGTTTTCGGGGCGCTGACAGCCATTTCAGTCGTGCTCAATTATGTCATTCCTGCCAAAACCACCCAAAAATACGGGGGAACCCGCTGGGGAAGCATCGGATCTGTTATCGGGACCATTGTAGGGATGTTCTTACCCATTCCTCTGGGCTTCCTGATCGGGATGTTTGCCGGAGTATTCATCGGTGAGCTGCTACATGACAGCAGGGACATGAACAAAGCCATGAAATCCACCAAAGGGGCTTTTATAGGATTCATTTACGGAACCGGTTTCAGCCTGGTGGTTGGTATGGCAATGTTTTTGGTGGTTATCCTGGATATGTTAAGCATAATCTGATGAGTATGATCCCAAAAACTATTTTGTTCAGCATCGGGCTGATGTCCGTACTGAACTGCAATACACAGAAAGAAGCGCACGTAAAAAATGCTTCCTCATTAAATACCCTACAAACAGGTATGAACAGTACTTCTGCAAAAAATGATGCCCTGATCAGTCTTTCGGAAGGTGAAAACAAGTTCCTGAAAGAATATGACATGAATATTACATTCAAAGGGGTGTCCGAAGACAGCCGCTGTCCGGAAGGCGTGAATTGTATCTGGGCCGGCGTTGCTGTAGCTCAGGTAGAAGTTATGGGTACTGCGACCCGCCCGGTGATACTTAACCTGGCCAGTACGGAAAACCCGGGAAGGAACTACCACCAGTCTGCCGACTTTAACGGATACACGATTACGTTAAAAACAATCGCACCCTATCCTACCTCAGCAGAAGGAACGAGTGCTTTAAAAGGAAAATATACAATCGGTATCTCTGTTCAGAAATCTGCAGGCAATGCTACCACGAAATAGGTTTCTTGCCTTTGGAGATAAGGTATTCGTTGATTTTTGAAAAGGGTTTGCTTCCAAAAAATCCCTTGTGTACGGAAAACGGGGACGGATGCGCAGATTTCAGGATAAAATGCTTAGCCGGATCAATTAGTTCGGCTTTTTTCTGTGCAAAGGCACCCCATAAAACAAACACGACATTTTCCTTTTTATCAGAAATTTCTTTAATGATGAAGTCCGTGAACTTCTCCCACCCCAGGTCTTTATGGGAATTGGGTGAATGGGCGCGTACGGTTAGTGTAGCATTCAACATCAACACACCCTGTTTTCCCCAGTCATCCAGTTCTTTGGAAGTCCTTACAATGCCTAGATCATCTTTTAGTTCTATGAAAATATTTTTCAGTGAAGGCGGTGCCGCAACCTGCTCAGAGACGGAAAAGCATAATCCGTTGGCCTGATAATCATTATGGTATGGATCCTGCCCTAAAATCACGACTTCAATATCATCAAAAGGAGTAATTTCCAGTGCCCTGAAAATCTGGTTTTTTGGCGGAAACACTTTTGTAGTGGCGTATTCCTGCTTTACCTTTTCCCAAAGATTGGAAAAGTAAGGGGTATTTTTTATCGGGGCTAAAATTTCTGTCCAGGTCATAGGTGTAATTTGAAAATTTGAAGATGAGTTAATTTGAAAATCAGCTATTGTATTATTTATTGTTTTAAAAATTTGTTGAATTCACTGGCTATTCCTGAATAATACAGGGCTTGCCGGAAGTAATATCAATTTTCTTGCCTTTATAAACAGAGGTACGCTTTTATACCGATCAGCGCCAATAGTGATTATCACTGAAAAATTTATCCGGCCTTCTAACAGGTTAGCGATTTCATGATGATTGTTGGTAGTGAGCGTAATAAGATACGGGTTTTCAAATGCCTCAAAAAATTTTCCAGAGAACGGATCCATTTGATAAGCTCGTTTTTTCAGTTGCAAGATTCATTGGATATGAATGTATAGTTAAACAAATATACTGAATTTAAAAATGAGCCTGCCTTTTCTCAAGGCTGAAGACCAGATGTTCGGGAAATCCCTCTTCCTTCTTATTTTCTTTCAAAGCAAAGTGATGTTTCAGCAGCAAAGCTTTTGAAGGCTCATTCAGCGTATGGGTAATAGCCAGAATTTCATTCAGCTGTAGATCATCAAATCCATAAGGCAAAACAACATCCAGCACTTCTGACATGATTCCTTTCCTATGGTATTCCGGCAGCAGCTCGTATCCTATCTCGGCGGTTTGGCGGTCTTCGGAAAAATTCCAGAAACAGAGGGTACCGATTAAGCCGGGCTGATCTTTGTATGAAATCCCGAAGTACATCGTCTGTCCGTTTTTGGTCCTTTCCCTAATGGTTAAAATAAACTGCAGTGCATCATAATTGGTTGTGGGCGGCTTCCGTGTCAGAAACTGGTTGATGATAGCATTGCTACGGATCTTCAGGATATCTTCGGTATGGCTTTCGTTGATCTCTTTCAACACTAAACGTTCGGTTTGGCGGTTCATCGTATTAAGTATGGTACAGAATAAAGGTAATTATTTTCAGGGGTTCCAAAATATTCAAATTAAGGCATTTTCAAATTAACATTCATATTTTCTCACTAAATTTGTACTGTGTATATAAATAAAGAAGATTTAAACGAATTAGAGTTTCCGCAATTGCTCGCGGAAATTGCTCCATTTGCCTATTCTCCCAAGACGAGAGAAAAAATTCTTCAGCTCCTGCCGATGACGATTGACGAGGCGGAAATTTCCCTGAAAAAAACGTCAGAATACCTATCGAGCTTTGAAAGCTCAAATGCCGTTCCGTTTGATGAGTATGAGGATATTGAAAATGAGCTGAAACTGATGCTGATTGAAAATTACCGCCTTGAAAACAGTGCATTCATCAAAATAAAAACCTTAACGGAACAGATCGGGAAGCTCCAGAAGTTTTTCCCTACCATGCCGGACACCTTTCCCACCTTAATGAAAGATGCCGGGGTACTGGAATTTAAAAAAGAGATCATTGATAAGGTAGATAAGGTCTTTAACCGTTTCGGCGAAGTAAAAAGTGAAGCCTCACCGGTCCTGAAAGAACTGAGAACTGAAATCCAGCACGCCAAAAAAGCGATTCAGGAAAACTTTAACCGTGCTTTATTCAATTACGGACAGAGTGATTTCCTGGATGATATCCGCGAAACGATCATAGAAGACCAGAGAGTTCTGGCGGTAAAATCAGGATTTAAGAAACGGGTTCCGGGAAGGGTCCTCGGGCTCTCCAAAACAGGATCCATTACGTACATCCAGCCGGACAGTGTAGTAAAGCATTATTTTAAGCTGAAGGAAAATCAGGAAGAAGAGAAAAAGGAGATTGATAAGATCCTCAGGAAACTGACGGCAGAACTTTCAGAGTTCCAGCCACAGCTCTGGAGGTACCAGATGTATATTTTCGACCTGGATCTCACCCGGGCAAAAGCTAAGTTTGCAGAACTGATCAACGGGGTTTTACCGAAAATCAACCGTCATAAAACCCTGCGGTTACGGGAGGCGTTCCATCCCCTGCTTTTCCTGAGGAATAAAGCGGAAAACAAAACGATTTTCCCGCAAACCCTTGCCCTGACAGACCATAACAGGATCATCTGCATCTCCGGGCCGAATGCGGGAGGGAAATCCATCACCCTGAAAACGGTAGGATTGCTGCAGCTGATGATCCAGAGCGGAATCCTGGTTCCCGTGCACCCGAAATCAGAGATGTTTTTCTTTGAAAAGATCATGACTGACATCGGGGACAACCAGTCGATTGAAAACCACCTGTCCACCTATTCTTCTAGGCTGAAAAAGATGGGCGGCATCATCCGTGAAGCAGACGCCAATACCCTTTTGCTGATTGACGAGTTCGGTACCGGCTCAGACCCGGAATTAGGCGGTGCACTGGCAGAAAGCTTCCTTGAGTTTTTCTATGATAAAAAGAGTTTTGCCATCATCACTACGCACTACACCAATATCAAACTGGTGGTGGAACAGCTTCCGAATGCAGAAAATGCGGCCATGCTTTTCAATGAAGAGACCCTGGAGCCGATGTATAAGCTTGAAGTAGGACAGGCAGGAAGCTCCTTTACTTTTGAGGTGGCCGAAAAGAATAAAATCCCAAGGTTCATCATTCATTCTGCCAAGAAAAAGGTTGAGCATGATATCGTAAACCTGGATAAGACCATCGTTAAGCTCCAGCAGGAAAAATTTGAAGTTGAAAAACTGAAAACCGACCTGGCGGAAAGAAAGGAATCGGTAGAAGATAAAAGGGACAACCTGCAAAAGCTGAATGATCAGTTGCAGCAGAAACTGTTCAACTTCCAGAAGCTCTATGAGGAGGAACACCGCAAGCTTCAGTTCGGGAACAAGATTGAAGCGTTTATCGACAGCTATGTCAAAGGAAAATCAAGGAAAGATGTTGTCAAAGATTTCGTGAAGATCCTGGAGCAGGAAAAATTCAGGAAAGTGGGTGCCGATAAGGATGAATCCAAACGCCTGCAGGTGGTGAAGCGTAAGATCACCCAGCAGCTGAAAAAAGAAGATGTACAGGAGCGGATTGCCGAAACCAACGAAAAGCTGGAAGAAAAAATCAAGACCGAACGGGCGTTATGGATGAAAGAAGGCCAGCGGGTAAGGATTAAAGGCAGTACCAGTGTAGGAACCATCGAAAAAGTTTCCAAAAATAAAGTGATCGTTAATTACGGGACTTTTAAGACGACAATTAATGCGGATGAACTGGAACGGATATGATCCTTTTGAATTTGGTAATTTGAAAATGATATAATTAATCCGTAAGATATCAGAAATGATACTTTCTTATGGTTATTTATAATAAAAAAGAGTGCTCATTGCCGAGCACTCTTTTATTATTTTTTGATCAGCTTAAGGCGCGTGATCTTATCATAATGTTTAACCTGTATAAAATAGATGCCTTTTACCAGATGACGGACATCTATTTTCTGATCTGAAATTTTTCCTGTGCTGATTTTTTGCCCTGCTGCATTATAAATTTCAAATTCATGTCCGGAAATGCCTGAGACATGTATGATATCCGAGGCAGGATTAGGGTAAATACTTGCATGGTTCACTATACCGGTTTCGGAGGCAGAAAGACTGGCATCCGCTGATATATACACTCCATAATCTTCCACCTCCCCATAAGTGAACGTTCCGCAAACGGGACTTGTATAGGTTTCGCTTATTATAACTCTCATGCCTATGCCGCAGCCTGATCCTGTCTGGAATGCGGTAGGAGGAACAGCAAATGACGAACTGACTGCGGATGAACCGGCTGAATTGGAGGCTAATATCATTTCTGAATCCTGAAATGTCCCATCAGCATTAAAATCGATCCATGCTCTTACCGATGCCGTGCCCGGAGTTGCCTGCCACATCTTGGAGACTGAGATGATATTACTGGTACTTCCCAGAAACAGCTGAACTTTGCGGGACGGGTCCGGACGGTAGTCTGTATACGTTGAAGCCCCGGAATTGCTTACCATAGGAGTAAGACCTGTTCCTGACGGGGTTACCGTAACATTGGAAATATGCATTATTTCTGCACCTATAGAAGCAGCTGTACAGTAATTCAGTGCAGTTGTAAAAGTTAGAATAGAGGATGGTAATCCTGTTAAACCATTGCATATTTTAGCAACATACACCTCATACGAAGTGCAGGGGACTAAATTAGTTAGGGTACAATAGCCTACGGACGACGAATAGATGACAGACCAGGCATTGCTGCCCACCGGCCTGAATCGTACCGCATAGTTTGGCGAATTAGGATCAAATGTCCAGTTTATCACAGCAGAATTCATCTCAATAAAACTTGTATGCACATTGTCCGGCGACAGATTATCACAGAAAATACCGGATGAGGATTCGTTTACAGTAATGTTGTTACCCTTAAGAAAAAAAGTTCCTGAGAACAGCACTAGGAAATAAAATAGATTTTTTATCATGATTACCTATCGTTTAAATTATTTTTCTAAATATAGTGAATTAAATATATTAAATTGCTCTGTTGAAGAAAATAAACATCAGCATTACATTTTAATTATCTTTACGGGATAAGTTCAGTTAGAAATGATCAGACAATTTACCATCCTCCGGATTTTTTATCTGAAACTGCTGATTCCATCAGTTTTCATTTCCCTGCTGTTATCTTTTCAGGGCGGATTCAGTGCTTCTGATTTCGGATTATGTTTTCTGCTGATTCTTCCCTTGCTGCATTATTTCGTTTATGAACTGAGACTGAAAAATGAATATGCATTCTATGCCCATTTCGGATTCTCAAGAATATTCCTCTGGATGCTGACGGTTATATTGAGCATCATCACCAATCTTATTACTACATTCCTATGAGCCTGCTTCATATTGACAGCATCACGAAAACATATGGCGAGAAAAGAATTCTGCAGGATATCTATATCCGTTCCGAGACAGGAAAGGTTACGGGTGTTTTAGGCAGAAACGGCTCGGGAAAATCTACACTGCTTAAAATTATTTCCGGACAGGAGAAAGGGGATACAGGGTTTATCAGGATGGATGACCATGTGATCAGAAATCAAAAAGATCGGGCAGGCAGAATTGCGTACCTACCTCAATATTCTTTTATTCCCAAACGGATAAAGATCAAAAGACTGATCACTTTATTCTGCGGCAGGGAAAATGCAGAAACGTTATCTGCAACGGGCCTGATCCAGCCTTTTCTCAATGAAGTTCCGGGAAATCTTTCAACAGGTGAAAAAAGGATTGCGGAAGCACTGTTGATTTTATATTCAGATTCCAGATTTATTCTTCTTGATGAACCTTTCAGCGGGCTTTCACCGAAAGTGACCGCAGAGCTTCAGCAGATCATCAAAGAACAGTCAACACAAAAAGGAATTATGATTTCAGATCACCATTTTCAGGAGGTCTGGGATGTTTCAGGTCATGTTTACCTGATGTCCCGAGGCTCTCTGAAACCTGTCAGGGATTTCAGTGAATTACAAAAGAATAAGTATCTGCCGGAGAGCATTTAATTTTATATCTTTGAGCTTTAAAAAGATCCATAATGAATTCCGCAACCAAAACATTATACGCTTCCGTTTTCACCATTTTTTCTCTGGCCTTTGTACCGGGGCAGTCTAAAGTACCGTTCGGAGTGGTAAAAGCTGAAGAAGGATATGCCATGGTACGCGTACCGAAGGACAATTACCGGAAGATTGTCGATAAGATCCGGATGCGTAAAGGCGATGTTTTCGTGTATGTAAAACCGGCACCCGGGGAAACGGAATGGATCTGGATCAAATACCCTGAGAAACAGGACGACGGCAAGCCTTTTGTGCGTTACGAAACTTTGGATAAGGAAGGGATGGTGAATAAAGACCGCATTGCCTTTATCGACCAGCTTCCCCAGTTTACCCCATCCAAATCCAAGAATGGCAGATCGCTTATTTTTACCGATAACAGCAATCCCAAAATTCCCGCATCCCAGAGATCCAAAGTGATTATTGATGTCTATCCTTCCAATGCCGGCTACCGCAAACAGGAAAAAGATGCCAGCGGAAATATCCTGACGATTGATAAAGTAAAACCATGGGGCATCAGCAATCAGCTTCCGGAAGGAATGACGGAGATCAAGTCCATCCGCGTCCAGCAGCCGGGGAGAGGATCCGTATTTGTGCGGGAAGCCATTAAAAATATGTTCCAGCCCACCATGGATTTCAATCATGTAGGCGTAACTTCCATTGATGACGACCATATTTTCCTTTATATGATCAACGGGTCAGGTGAAAACCGCTATACTACGCTGTGGACGATTAAGGAAGGAAGGGTGATCAGCCAGATCATTTATAAAAATCCTGAATAACCTTTTCTTTTCACGTTTTATCCGTACTTTTGCCCTGAAAAGTTTTATCACTTATTCATCACAGGAACCGGTTCTGCTTAACGCAGATGAAAAGGGAATCGTGTGCAAATCACGAACTGTCGCGCAACTGTAAGTACCTTAAATCTTTATTGATGATCCACTGTGCAGAAGCATGGGAAGGAAATAAAGACGGTATGAGTCAGGAGACCTGCCTTTCCTCTATACAAAAAACTTTCGCGATCTGAAGTTGATTGATCTGATGAATGCTTACGGGAACATCGTATGTTCCTGCTGTCATTATTCTGCTCATCGGCTCCATTCGCTTTAATATAACAATGCAATAATGACAACAGAAGAAAGAATTGAAGCCTCGGAAACCAGAATTTTTAAAGCCGTTTTCCCTAATACCACCAATCATTATGATACCCTGTTCGGAGGGACCGCCATGCAGCTGATGGATGAAGTCGCCTTTATTACCGCTACGCGTTTTGCCCGGAAAAGGGTGGTTACGGTAAGCAGCGACAAGATCGACTTTAAAAAACCGATTCCTGCCGGGACCATTGTAGAGCTGATCGGGAAAGTAGCACACGTGGGAACCACCAGTATGAAGGTAAGTGTTGAGATCTACACGGAACAGATGTATTCTTATGAGCGTGAAAAAGCTATTGTCGGGGATTTTACTTTTGTATCCATTGATGAGTTCAAGAAACCAACTCCTATATTATAAATACATAAGTGGCTTGCGGCGGCCTCCGGCCGCCGCAAGCATTATTATTACAGCTCTTTGACAATTTTTTGATTGTCCAGGCATTTCGTAAGCAGCATCTCAAATGCCTCACCCATTTCATCGGAAGCCCTGCCAATGGCATGTTCAAGCATCTTCCTCACCTGCTTTTCCGTTACGCCGGCTTCGGTCCAGCTCTTTCCTGATGTATGGGAGTTCAGGATGAACGGCATGATACGGTCTATGGCACAGGCGAAAATAGCATCCGGAGTCTGCTCTTCTTCAAACTCCAGCCAGAGGTTAAAAAATTCCGAGCGGATCGGTTCATCCAGGATCCCGAAAATATTTTTGGCAGACTGTTTTTCGCGCTCAAACTTCCCGACCATTGCCTGTTCATCAAACAAAAAGGTATCTCCGGCTTCAATTTCCACCAGGTCATGGATGGAAAGCATCCTGATCACCCGCAGAAGGTCGATATCCGCCCTGCATTTCGCGTACGGATAAAGGATCTGGGCAAGGATGATGATCTGCCAGGAATGTTCGGCCGTATTTTCCCGCCGGGTATCATCAGCATTATAATTTCTTCTCTGTACATTTTTCAAAGCGTCTACGGCTAAGATGAAATCTATTTCCTTTTGTATTTTCATACTGCAAAAATAATTCATTTGAGGGTATCATATATATTCTTTACCTTTAGATAACAAATATTCAGTATGCCTTCACCCTTCCACTACCCTACAGAAATTACCGGACTTGATAAATTATATTCTTTGTTAAAAGGGGTTAACCATCCGCTGGAAGTCATCAGCAGGAACCACCGGATTGCCGGCGACCATTACTTCATCAATGCTTCCTTTGCTGACAAAAAGTTCATCTTTACCCAGGATCAGGAGTTTGTGGAGTACATCCTTAAACAGAACCACAGGAATTATTTTAAATCTGAAATCCAGTCGGTCACCCTCAGGAAGTATCTGGGGAAGGGGCTGCTTACCAATAACGGAAAAGACTGGCTTCAGCAGCGTAGGCTCATACAGCCGGGATTCAGCAAAGCGAAGATCAGCAGCCTGGTTTCTATTATGGAAGAGGAAATCGACCGGTCGCTGCTGCTGTTTAAAGGCCAGGAAGAAACCGACCTGTACCTTTTTTTCCATCAGCTGGCTTTTGATATCGTAGCCAAAACCCTGTTCAGTTCTGATATCGACCAGGCTAAAGTCCATGAACTGGGCAGGATCATTACTGAAATCCAGGAAGTTTTCACCAGAGAAGTACGGCTTCCTTTTTACACCAAGGCCATGGATATCCTCGGGATTACCGGGAAGAACATCCGGAAAAGTGAACGGGCGAGAAAGATCATTCAGGAGATCCTGGATAGAAGGCGCGCATCCGGTGAAGAAAAGCACGATTTGCTTGATATGATGATCAATGCAAGGTATGAAGATACCCAGCTTCCCATGACCGATGAACAGCTGGTTGATGAAATGCTTATCCTGTTTATCGCCGGACATGAAACGACAGCCAACGCGTTAAGCTTTATCTTTTTTGAGATCAGCAGGCATACTGAGGCGGAACAGGCTTTAAGGAACGAAATTTCCGGGTTGGGTGAAGAGGTTTTCACTCCGGAATCCCTGATGAAAAAATCCTACACCGTCAATATCATTAAGGAAGCGATGCGGCTGCATCCGCCGGCATGGGGCATTGACCGGGAAGCACTCGAGGATGACCATTTCAAAGACTATTCCTGGGGAAAAGGTACCCAGATCATCCTGTACATCAGCGGCCTTCACAGAAACCCTAAATACTGGGCAGATCCGGAAGCCTTTATTCCGGAACGTTTTGACGATGAGAATGCCCGGAACTTTGCCTATTATCCTTTCGGAGCCGGACCACGGCTGTGCATCGGGGAACATTTCGCCATGATGGAAATGGTGCTGATTGTCCGTAAATTTTATCAGCAGTTCAGCTTTATATCTTCTCACGACCAGGTAGAAAAGAAGGCATTAGTCACGCTGAGACCGGTAAAGGTATCCGGAAAAATAGTAAAAAATCCCATCTAAATAATCCTTTTCGGCTCCCCCTCAAAATTCATTAAAAATTTATATTATTGATTATCAATTAATTAATATGAAATAAAATATTTTTTCACTACTTTGTATTGCATAATACCATTTTAATTACATATCTTTGTAATGTAAAATCAGAGAAGGTTCAACTAGCTAGGAACCGGAGACTGAAAATATAACTCATTAAAACTTATTAAAAATGAATACCGAAAATACCAAAGCGCAAATGCGGAAAGGGATTCTGGAATTCTGTATTTTGAGTCTCATCAACCACCGGGAAATGTATGTGTCTGATCTTATTGATGAACTGAAAAAAGGAAAACTGGATGTCGTGGAAGGAACCCTCTACCCTCTCCTGACCAGACTTAAAAACGGGGAATTCCTCTCCTATCGTTGGGAAGAATCTACCGGCGGGCCACCCAGAAAGTATTACCAGATTACCGCAAAAGGGAAACTGTTTTTAGACGAGCTCCAGAATACCTGGAATGACCTCACCAACTCGGTTAACCAAATTACTCAAAACCATTAAAAAACAAAGCTATGAACAAGACACTCTCAATAGGACTCGCAGGTTTTTCTTTCACCATAGAAGAGCATGCTTATATAAAACTCAGCGATTATCTCAATGCACTCCGGAGCTCACTGGATGCTGAAGAAGCAGACGAGGTAATGCACGACATCGAAATCAGGATGGTTGAAATCTTCAGGGATTCCATGTCCAAACGCGAAGTGATCAACGATACAGACGTAGAAAGGGTGATTGCACAGATCGGAAGCCCTGAAAAAATCGAAGAGCAGGAAGAGGCTTACTATTCTGAAAAAAACACCAAGAAAACATATGCTCCGGGAACCGAGGCTACAGATAAAAAGCAGCTGTTCCGTGATCCGGAAAGACAGAAAATCGCCGGGGTATGCGCAGGTCTTGCCCATTATGTAGGAATGGATATTACAGCAATGAGAGCGATCTGGCTGGGGATATTCATCCTTGGAATCTTTACGGCAGCGGTTTCTTCCACTCTGGTATTCTTACTGTATATTATCCTTTGGGCAGTCCTGCCCAAAGCAGAGACCGCCGCTGATTTCCTGAAAATGAAGGGAAAGCCAATGAACTTCGACAATCTTAAGAATGAGTCCAACAAGCTGGTACAGTTTGCCAACGAGTCTACTCAGAGGGTCGGAGAGATTTATATCGAAAATAAGCCTTACATCAACAACGCCGGCAGCGGAGTGTGGAATGTGCTGAAATACATCATCGGCGGAATCTTTGTCATTATGGCTGTAGGAAGTATTGTAGGAACTTTCGTATTGTTTGGGCTTTTCGGGATCAATTCCAATTTCCCGGGAGCTAATGAGATGCGGTTTTATATGGATGACAATGGCCTGGATAAAGTCCTGGTAGCAATAATGGTTATCGGTTCCCTGATCCCGGCGATTATCTTCAGCCTGCTGAGTATCAGAATTTTCTCCCCAAAAACAAAACTGAAAAATATAGGCTGGGTGCTGGGCGCACTTTTCCTTAGTCTGATTGCATTAGGAAGCTATTTCGGTGTAAGTATGGCGAAGAGAGAAATGCTCTTCAAAGGACATAAGGAAGATACCGAAGAGATTGCCATCGATACAAAGTCTGATACATTATACGTAGATGTTAAGCAGGTCACTATTCCTCAGAATTTCACAGCATACGATGATGATCTTTATTCCGACAAAGTATCAGTATACAAAAAAGACTGGATCCACCTTGACGTGACAAGAAAAGCCGATGTTAAGGCGCCTTACCTGATCATCAAAAAAGAAGCTAAAGGATATAATTTACCATTGAATGTAAGTATTCCGGTTGATGTCATAAACAACAGAATTATCCTTCCGAATTACATCAAATATCCTTACGACCACCGATTCAGAAGCTACAATATTGATTATGAACTTGTACTTCCTTTAAAAACCGTAGTCATTCCGGCAAAAAATGACGAAATCAGTTTCGACGGAGACCTCAATGCAGACGGAATCAACGATAATGACCAGGAAAGAGACGAAGACGGAAATATCAGGATTGAAAAAAACAAGATTACCGTAAACGGATCTACCATCGAATACAATTCAGAGGATGAAGACAGCGTCATTATCAACGGTAAAAAAGTTCCTGAATCCGAAGCCAACAAAGTAATGGATTCCATCAAGACCAACATCAAGAAAAACTTCAAGAACGGAGATGTAGACATTAAGGTAAATGAAGGGAAAAATGAAATTTCTATAAAAACCAAATAATAAACGGCAGAGAGTGGTTTGAAGGTGTGAATGGAAAGCAACCGTTTGAAATTCACACCCTTCTTCTCTCAGAAAAATAAAAAAAATACTGTTTTGATATTGATATTTCACCAAATAGTTTTATCTTCGTACAAAATTAATAATCCCAACAAAAAAAATAATCACAATGGTACAGGTCGCATTAGAAATCGTTATAAAAGTCGTTGATTTCATCACCGGTTTGTTTTAAGAAATAATATTTCAATATATTTGTAAAGTATAACCACTTTGGTTATACTTTTTTGCTTTAATGTAAGATCTATGAAAACACTGATCGGCAAACTATTGCTGAAGCTTATGGGCTGGAAAGTCGTTCTGCAGGGCGATGTTAACGTACTCAACCGGTGCATCCTTGTTGTTGCCCCCCATACGCATAATATGGAATACATCCTCGGCAACCTTGCCTACTGGTCCCTGAAAAAGCACCTTAAAATCATTATTAAAGATGCCCATACCAAAGCATGGTACGGAAGCGCAGTGAGAGGACTGGGCGGAATAGGCATTGACAGGAGCCAGAAAAACGATCTGGTCAACTTCGTAGCCAAACAGTTTGAAAAAGACGATTTCAGCCTCGTGATTACACCTGAAGGAACCCGGAGCTGGGTACCGAAATGGAGGAAAGGGTTTTACCATATGGCACTGGCAGCCAAAGTTCCCATTGTTCTGGCAGCCGGAGATTTTAAGCGGAAAACCGTTTATCTGGGATACACCATCCCGTATGAAAGGATTGCTTCTGTTCCGTATGAAGAAATCATGGCAGAAATACAGGATTATTATATCAAGAATGACATCGGCCCGAAAGTTCCGGCCAACTGGAACCCGAATATTATGGGGAATTAGGAGTTAGATGTAAGATTTCAGACATCAGATTGCAGATACCAGACTTCAGACATTAGATAGCTTATTAAAATTATAGTATAGTTGTAAACTAATTACCCATTACTCATTACTTTTAACAACTTAAATTACAAAACCATGCAGGGCACCAAGGAAGAAATACTGGCATACATCAACGATTGGGGTGACGAAACATTTCCGAAAACGCTTGACATTAAGTTTACGGATATTGATCTTGAGAATGAGACCTTAACCGCAACAATGCCGGTTTTGCCGAGAATACATCAGCCATTCGGAATTATGCACGGCGGGGCAAGCTGCGTGCTCGCTGAAACCCTGGGATCAAGCCTGTCCAATATTTTTATCGACGGCGATAAATACTATGGAGTAGGCACCAATATCAACACCAATCATTTAAGAAGTAAAAAGGAAGGAATAGTTACAGGTTTTGTACGGTTCATTAGAAAAGGGAAATCGATGCACGTTTCAGAAATTGAGATCCGTGACGAAAAAGGCCAGCTGATCAGCCATACTACAATGACGAATGCCATTATCCACAAATAAATCCTTCCTGATCCGTGGTCTATTTTAAATTCCCCTTCGATGAACAGCTGTACTCAACCGATGAAGATCCGAATGAAAATCATATAAGCTTTCATCCTTTCAACGGTTCAGAGGGAGTCCGGTGTCCCGGAAAGCTGGTTCAGGTGAATACAGGAACCTTGAACAGCATACCGGATCTTTTTCAGCCATTGCCGGAAGAAGAGCAGGAATACCGGGAAGAAACCCGGGAAGAATATATTGAAAACGTTCATCAGGTTATCCGGCTCATCAAAGAAAACAGCCTGCCTAAACTGGTGTATTCCAGAAGAAAAATAGTTGGCGGATTCAGCGAAATTGATCTTCATGCCAGCTTCACCAATCTTTGCCAAGCCTACCCGAATGCTTTCAGGTACATCTTCAATAACGGCGGACATTCCTGGATGGGCGCATTCTCTGAAGTTCTGGGGAAATTCAACAAGTCTACCCATGAATTTGAAACCATGAGCCTTGCAGGCACTCTTCCGGTTTCAGAAGAATGGACGGAAAAGGAAATCGAGGAACAGAAGCCGGTATCGGTTTATATTAAAAATATTCTGGACCGTTACTCCAACGAAGTAAGCATTTCAGCAACCTATGACCATATTTCAGGCAATATCAAACATCTGAGAACGGATTTCAAGGCCAGGATAAAACCTGAAGACCTTGACCGGATCATAGCAGACCTCCACCCTACTCCTGCTGTTTGCGGAATTCCAAAGGACTTCTGTAAAGAACAGATTGAACGGACTGAAAAATATCCCCGCGAGTTCTACGCCGGGTATATCAGGATTGAAACTGGCGAAACAGTACAGTATTATGTGAACCTGCGCTGTGCAAAACTGTTCAAAGACTCGGTTCATCTGTTTGTAGGCGGCGGTATTACCTCCCAGAGTTCTCCTGAAAAAGAATGGAGAGAAACAGAGCTCAAATCTGAAGCGATTTTGAAAAACCTGATCCTTTTATCATGATACTTTTACTGCATCAGGCTGGCTGTACGCTGTAATGAATCAAATAGAATAATAGCTCGGACTAAGTCTTATTTTTTATCTCAATTCAAACTGACCGTCCAATTGAGGCCCATAAAAAAACCTCTTTCACAATGAAAGAGGTCCATATATAAAAATATTCCGATTATTTCTTAACTCCTACTTTGCTCCACGTATGTAACACGAAAAGCAAAATTAATCCGATCACTGCCGATGCAATGGAAAATACGAATTTTGAGTTGTCTTCGGATAACATATCCGATTGCCAGTCTAAAGCGTAGATGTTAATCGCTGTAAAAACAATGAACACTACCAAAAATACTTTATAAATCTTCTGCATGATTTTTAAAAATTAATATAATTCTGCACCAGCTGTGCAAAGTTTGCCGTGAATAATTTAATTGAAATAGCCAGCAGGATAATTCCGAAAACCTTCTGGAGGATTGCCAGTGTAGCCTCTCCCATTTTCTTCTCCATCCATTTCGCCGATTTCAGCACCAAATATACGAAAATTGTATTGAGAATAATCCCTAAAATAATATTGATATCATGGAATTCAGCCCTTAACGATAAAGTAGTGGTTAAAGTTCCGGCCCCTGCTACCAGCGGAAATGCGATGGGAACGATGGAAGCGGCCTTTACTTCGGTAGTTTTATGAATTTCAATGCCGAGGATCATTTCCAGCGCTATGACAAAAATCACAAATGCACCGGCAATGGCAAATGAATTGACATCCACTCCGATCAGCTTCAGGATCTTATTTCCTACAAACAGGAATACAATCATGATCAGTCCTGCGGTAATAGATGCCCTGCCGGCTTCTATCTGCCCGAATTTCTGCTGTAGGCTCACTACAATCGGTACAGAGCCGATGATGTCAATCACGGCAAAAAGCACCATAAAGCAGGTGACAATCTCTTTTATTGAAAAACCATTAAAAATTTCCATCGTGTTGCTTTTAAAGATTTCGCAAAAATATGAAAATAAACTGATTATTTGCTAATCTGTGAATAGAAATTAACGATACCTGTCAGAAGATCATCCAGTGCCTCAGCAGATTTTACAGGAGCATATTTTTCAATCTGTATTTTCTGTAACAGATTCCTGTATTCTTCTGCGATAACAGTACCTTTATAAGATTCCAGAAAAACTCTCATAGCCTCTGAAGAATTCTGTTGATACTGCTTCCTGACTTCAGCATCCAGCTCATCTGCCGTTTGAAAGAATCTTTGATAATCGCCGCTATCTTTAAGATTTTCCAAATAGCTGAAGTAATCGTTGATATCACTCTTCATGCTCTCCCTGATCTTTTCTTCAGTTTCTGCTACAGAACCCAATGAATCTGCCGGCGCAGCCTTTTCATTTTTACGCTGCTTTCTTCTCCAGTTCCTGAGTATCAGGTACGCACCGAAAAGCCCTAAAAGGATCAGTACGTTAACCAAAAGTATGTTCCAGTGGAATTTATCCTTTTCTTTTACCTTGAATGAAGTGGTTTTCAGTACAGGAGTGTCAACGGTTTCAAGCAGGTTGTTGGTGTATTCATTGACCTTTTCAACCGTAGTACGAGCTTCCAGCACTTGTTCGTGGGACATGGCAGTCAACGCCAGCATTTTTTGTCCCAGATCTACATATTCTTTGTTTTCCGGGTTAAAAAAAGCAAATGGTTCTGTCTTTACCGAAAGCAGTCCTGCCTTTCTTGGAATAACGATATAATTAGCCAGGATCTCCCCTTTGATACCGGCAGTTCCCGGCACCACCTTAGACGTGATCTTCGGTGCAAACACCTCGTAATCCGGTGAAGGGAGTATTTTAGGCAGTTCCATATTGATCAGGTTGCCTTCCCCGCTTACCTTAACGACAACATTTACCGGCTTTTTAGCCTCAATTCTTTCTTTGGACGTATTATAAACACTGATATTAAAATCTCCAACAGCATTCTTAAAACCTTCCGGAGATCCTTCCGGAAGCTTTTTGACGCTGATCTTTACTTTATTGGAGGTCAGCTTATTCTTATTGGAATAGGAATTCAGCGATGCCGTAACTGCCGGAATTTCAACAGAACCGGACTCATTAGGAAAGATCATGAACATAGCAACCACCTGGGAAGAAAGGTTTCCGGGAGCTGAAGGATCAATTTCAGACCTTGCAAAGCTCACAGGCTGCACATCCATATTGTCCTGGTGGGGAAGACGAATATTCTTCACCTTCCTGAAATTGTCTATATTCCTTGAGTAGACTTTCAGAACGGCAATGGTGGGCTGGTCCTGATATACCTCCTTATCCTGTACCTCCATATTCAGATAGACATCCCCGGAGGCTGCAAGGGACTTTTTCTCTACATCCTTTACTACGATATCAAAAGGCTCGGTTTTATAGATTTTATTATTGATGGTCACCAATACGGACCCTATTTTCACTTTGCCTTTTTTCTTCGGCTCAAGCGCCACACGGGTAATGTACTGGGTAATGACGGTATTGGTTTCCGGATCCATATAACCGCTGTTAACGGATCCTGTGCCGATCATATTGAACTTTGACAAATCAGGAAGCCTTATCGGGGTCTGCTGGTTATATTCGCTTCCGTTAAGCTCCAGAACGATTGTCAGATTGACGATATCTTTTCCGCTGTAATCGGTTTTATCAGGCGTTATGGTAAAATTCACCTGCCCGTAAGCGGTTACGGATAGGAGAAGCGCAAGTATGTAAGTTAATCTGTACTGCATTACCAGTCTTTCTCGTTGCTTTCAGGCACCGAATAAGAATTTTTATTTAATATCCTTTTGGCGGTTTCTTTTTCTTTCTCGCCGATTTTATTCAATATGGAGTTTTCCACTTCTTTTGGCATATTGCCTTCATTATTTTTTTTAGGGTCCTGAGTGTCTCCCTGCGGGCCCTGTCCTTTGTTCTGCTGCCCTTTACCCTGATCCTGCTGCTGGTCTTTAGGATTACCGTTCGGATCATCGTTCTGCTGCTGGTCTTTTCCGCCGCCTCCTTTGCCTGATTTTTTCTGCTGGTCTTTTTTCTGCTTGTTTTCCTTATCCTTCAGCATGGCAATCTCATAGTTCTTGCGGGTAGCTTCACTGTAAGGCTGCTGCTTAAGGGATTGTTTGTAAAATTGGGCGGCCTTTTCAGGATTATTGGTCTGCATGTAGGTATTGCCCAGGTTATGGAGTGCAGCCGCTTTATCCGGAATGGTCTGGGCCATGCTTTGCGCCTTTTCAAATTCCGCTCTGGCTTCATCATATTTTTTCTGCTTGTACAGGGCATTGCCAAGGTTATAATGAGCCGTAAAATCTTTAGGATTGGATTTAAGCGCGTCTAAATACTTTCCGGATGCCCCGGAATAATCTTTACCGTTGAACTTCTGGTTGCCTTCGAATACCAGTGTCTTATAGCTTTTTTGCCCAAAAAGGAATTCCGGGAACATCAAAGTAATAAAAAACGATAAAAAAATAAATTTAGTATTCATCTTGTGCAAAATTATTCCTTTATATGTTAATAAACAGGGGATTATTTGTTAAAGTTGGGTTAAAGTAAAGGCCATCAGATCATGCATCACACATTAAGATCTTTTTTGGGATTAAAAAGGTAAATCAGCATAAAGAAAAAGATGGACACAGCGAGGAAATACTGATAGTAATGGTTGGCATTCTGGGATTTCACCAGTGTTTCCGACGAAGCGGCATTTCTGGCCAGAGCGTCAATAATCCTTTCTGGGGCCTCATTGATGTTATTACCGTCGATAAAGGTTCCGCCGGTAGCTTCTGCCATCTTTCTCAGGGCACCCGTCTGCCTTTTGGAAATCACGGTCTGGCCATTCATATCGGTCTTGTATCCCATCAGCTGCCCGAAGACATATTCGGGTACGGGAGCGCCTTCATCCGAACCTATTCCAACGGAATTGATGGTAATTCCTTCTCTTTTAGCCAGCTGTATGGCTGCGCCGTCATTGCCTTCATTATCTTCACCGTCACTCAGCAGGATTACTTTCCTGGATCCTTTGGCAACATTCTTAAATTTGTCTGCAGCGACGCGTATGGCTTTCAGGAAATCCGTTCCCTGGATCTGCATGGAATTGGTTTCAATAGCATCGATGTAAGTTTCCGCTGAATTATAATCCGTTGTAAGCGGCATGATGGAACTCGCTTCACCGGCAAAGATGACAATGCCTACTTTATCGTTCTTCATCTTCTGCATGGTTCCCACCATCAGGTTTTTGGCTTCAGTCAGGCGGCTGGGCTGTATGTCTTCCGCGTTCATGGAATTGGAAACATCGAGCAGAAAAATTACATTGTTCAGCCTCTGGTTGGTTTTCACCACTTCGGAACCATTCAGAAGGTCTATAATAGAAAAGATAAGAAACAGAGTTCCCAAAAGATACAGAGCCGGAAAAAACTTCGTAAAACCGGATTTTTTCTCAAACAGCTGATCATGGAACCGGCTGTCGGCAAACAGTTCCCTTCTCTTCTTCTTCCATTTCAGGTACCGCACCATTAAAACAGCCAGCAGCGGCAACAGCAGCAGCAGCAATACATACCAGTAATTTCCCAAATACCACTCCATCAGCTCAAAATTTTATAAAACAACCATCTCATGAAGGCATCCAGAACCAGGGTTGCCAAAGCGATCCAAAGGAAAATCTTGAAATATTCCTCATAATTATACAGTTTGGAAACTTTTACGTCTGATTTTTCAAGCTGGTTGATTTCGTTATATACTTCTTCCAGGCTGCTGTTCGAGGTAGCCCTGAAATATTTCCCGCCGGTCATTTGGGCAATTTCCCTCAGAACAGGCTCATCAATCTTCACTTCCGCTTCGGTAAATACCAGTTCACCGAAAATATCCAGCTGGGTAGGCATCAGTGCGTATCCATTGGTACCGATTCCGATAGCATATACCTTGATGTTGTTATTTTTAGCCAGTTCAGCAGCCAATTGCGGCGACATGGCATTTTCTATTGTATTCACCCCATCCGTCATCAGTATGATGATTTTGCTCTTCGCTTTGCTGTTTTTAAGGTGGTTTACCGCCACTGAAAGTCCTTCTCCGATCGCTGTTCCGGGCTGAAGCTCCAGGGGGTTCAGGTTTTTAAGCTCATCAATGACTACCTGATGGTCCGAAGTTACCGGCACTTTGGTAAAAGCCTCTCCGGAATAGGTCACAAGGCCTAAACGGTCATTGGGTCTTTTCTCCACAAACTTAATGGCGATATCCTTCAGAGCCGTAAGGCGGTCAGGCGTAAGATCCTTGGCCAGCATACTCAGCGATACGTCTACGGACAGCATAATGTCGATTCCCTTGGTATCGTCACGGTCCTGCGATATGGTAAAAGTTCGCGGCCTCGCCATTGCGATGATAAGCGCGGAGAGAATGATGTACTTGGATAGTTTCAGGAAAAACAATACCGCCTGTATTCCTCCGCTGGCCTGCATATTTTTAACGGTAGGCACTTTAATACCCTTTCTCTTACTGCTGCTGATATCCCTGAACAGTACAGGGACAAGCAGAATGAAGAGAAGCAGAAACCACGGACTGTAAAACTCGAAATTAAACATCCTTCCTTAAGTTTTCAAATTCAATATCCTTCGACGATCTTTTTACAAACGCGGTGATGTCCGCCAAATCCTTTTCCATGGTCCGCTGGTCCGGGAAGGTCTTGGCAAATTTCACCAGGTCCCCCCTCAGGAAAATATCTTCCACTACTTTTTCATTTTCTATCGAAATGGTATTGTTCTTTTTCATTACTTCAATCAGGTCATCAGTGAGCAGGACATCTGCAGGCAGATGATACTGACGGCTGATAAAGTTCCTGGAAATATCGATCAGCTCAACATAAAAAGAACGGTAGTTTCCGTCTTCAATATACTTTTTCTTTTTTAGGGACTCCAGTTCCTTCAGTGTCTGGTTGGTTGTAACCACCGGAGCGCTTTTAACCTTCCTGCCCCATTTGACAAAAGCAATGATAACAATAATCAGCGCGATAAGGGCAATGGCAGCGAGCACATAAAATTTGTAAAGTTCCCAATAATCCTTGATTTCCAGCTTCACCTCCTTATTTTTCATAATGTCATTGATCTGGTCTCCTTTCTGGGCCGTATTAATGACATCTATTTCATAAGGAATGGTTTTCAGGACCCGGTCGCCGACTTTAAATTCAAGTTCAGGAATGGTAAATTTCCCTTCTTCAAATACGGCAAACTCAATTTTTCTTTCGTAAGTGTCTGCATTCTGTCCGATACTGTCTTTGGTTTCTTCAAAGTGGAAAGGCAGAAGCTCATTTTTCGCAGCGGCCGTAACCTGCCTTCCGCTCAGGTTGTCAATCTTCACGGTGAAATGGTCAACTTCTCCTAAGGCTATGGTTTTCTTCTCAAGATTGGAAGAAAGGATCTGCGGAAAAACATGGGCGCAGATAAGAATACAAAATATAAATAATAGTTTCTTCAATGGTTCTTTTACATTTAAACAATATCCCTGTTGTTCCGAAGCATCCATATCAATGGACATTCCGGCACGTCAGGTTTTATTTTTTCTGAAAATAATTATACAGCATCCTGGAATAGTCCGTACCGGTACTGATATTCATAAAGCCTGCCGAACTGTTGGCAAAATCTTCTTCCAGAGCTTTCAATTTCTGTTTTTGTGCTTCGGCAAAAGTATAACGCCAGCGTGCGCTGGAAGTATTGGCCCAGATCTCTTTTCCCGTTTCGGAATCATACAGCAGGGCATACCCAACATCCGGAATGGCATTGTCTTTTTCATCATAAATGCGCAATCCCAATAACTGATGTTTTTTGGAAGCCACCCTCAGCATTTTGGAATCATACGCATCTTCAAAATCTGAAAAAAGGAATACCAGAGACTTCTTTTTAAAAATCCCCATCATATACTCCAAGGCTTTATCCACTTTGGATTCAGCCGGAACATAATCTGCCGTAAGGATCATGCTGATGATGGAAAGGATGTGTTTCCTTCCTTTCTGGGGCGGGATTACTTTATATACCTTATCAGCAAACAGGATCAGACCCACTTTATCGTTATTTCCTGCGGCAGAAAACCCTAAACTGGCGGCAATTTCGGCTACGTATTCCCTTTTCAGCTGGGTTTTGGTCCCGTAATCCATGGAGGCGGAAATATCTACCACCAACATCATCGTGAGTTCCCTTTCCTCTTCCATCACCTTGACGAAGGGCTCCCGGAAACGCGCCGTTTTATTCCAGTCGATCCTCCGGATCTCATCCCCGAACTGATAAGGCCGCACTTCTGAGAACGTCATCCCCTGCCCTTTAAAAGCACTGTGATATTGTCCCATCAAAGTAGCCTCCGTCTTTTTACGGGTACGGATTTCTATCTGCTTTACTTTTTTTACAATATCTTTAATCTGCATGGTCTAATACCGCATTCAAAACAAAGTTAAACTCAGGTTGTTTTTATATTGAGTTATTTCAATTCTATCGAGACATTCAGCCATTCATCATCAAATTTCGGATCATACTTTTTATAGAAGTTAATAGCCGGTTCGTTCCAGTTCAGCACCTGAAAAACCATTCCGGTGTACTTATTGGCCTTACCATATTCCAGTGTAGCCTCAAACAGCAGCTTTCCGATATTCTTTCCGCGCATCCTTTCCGTTACCACGAGATCTTCAAGATACAGTCTTTTACCTTTCCATGTCGAATACCGGCTATAATACAATGAGATCCCTACAATCTCTTTGTTAAGCTCGGCTACAAAAGCGCCCCATACAGGAGATGGGCCGAAGCCGTCTTCCGTGAACTGCACGAGATCAAGGGTAACTTCATGCAGGGCTTTTTCAAAAGCAGCAAGCTCTCTGATCAGCTCCAGCATTGAAGCACAATCTTCCCGAACCGCCTTTCTGATGATTACTCCCTCCATTATGGCGCCTGTATTTTCGCTAAAATCCTGTTGATGATCTCTTCCGTTGAAATTTCTTCTGCTTCCGCTTCAAAAGTAAGCCCGATCCTGTGCCTCAGGACATCCTTGGCCAGCTCTTTAACGTCTTCCGGAATAACGAAAGCCCTTCCTCTAAGGAAAGCATAGGCCCTTGAAGCAATGGCAAGATTGATGGAAGCCCTTGGTGATGCTCCGAATCCGATATAATTTTTCAGTTCGGAAAGCCCGTAATTTTCAGGATAACGGGTAGCAAATACCATATCCAGGATGTACTTTTCTATCTTTTCATCCAGGTAAATCTGATTAATGATCTCTTTAGCATGAACGATATCCTGCAAACCGATTACCGGATTTACATTCGGCTGATGCGATGTGGAAACCATCCTCATGACCGTTCTTTCATCTTCAAATTCCGGATAGTCAATTGTACATTTCAGCATAAAGCGGTCGCTCTGTGCTTCAGGGAGAAGGTATGTTCCCTCCTGGTCAATCGGGTTCTGGGTTGCCAGTACGAGGAAAGGCTTTGGCAGCTTCATGGTTTCATCACCGATCGTCACCTGTTTCTCCTGCATTACTTCCAGAAGTGCCGACTGTACTTTAGCCGGGGCACGGTTGATCTCATCTGCCAGCACGAAATTGGCAAAGACCGGCCCTTTTTTTATGGAGAAATCGTTATCCTTGATATTGTAGATCATAGTCCCGACCACATCCGCAGGGAGCAGGTCCGGAGTGAACTGGATCCGTGAAAACTCTCCGTGAACGGCATCTGCAAGCGTTTTTATAGCCAGCGTTTTGGCGAGACCCGGCACACCTTCCAACAGGACATGGCCGTTACCCAACAGGCCAACCAGCAGGCGGTCTATCATGTATTGCTGACCGATAATCACTTTATTGATTTCCTGGCGCAGCAGGGTAAAGAGATAATTTTTTTCCTTTACTTTTTCCGTCAGCTGACGGATATCTTCAGCCTGATATGTATCTGACATAGTTCGTTTTAAAATAATGGGTAAATTTCTGATAAATACTTGCATTAATCAACATAATCGATGCCATTTTCTAGTTAAAGTTTGTTAAATATTCCGGCATTGATAACAGCTTTTGAGCAGCAGACAGACTGCGGTACAAGTCCATAATTTCTTTTTTTCATAAAAATCTATAAATTTTACATCAAACCCAGGTTCAAAAATTGTCATTTCCAGTTTATTAAACTATTTTTGGTGATTAAATTTGTGCAAAATGAACTATCATTTTCAGGCCCACAGACAGGTCAGAAAAAACCTTCTGGATATTTTACAGAATACTTCATATGAAGACCTTTTGCTGATTCCGGACGGTTTCAACAATAATATTTACTGGAACATCGCCCATACCGTGGCTACTCAGCAGCTTTTGCATTATTACCTGAGCGGAAATCCCTTCAGAATAGACAAATACTGGATCGAAACGTACAAGAAAGGGACGCTTCCCAATCTCAACGTCCAGAAATCCGAGATAGAGGACCTTGAATTTCTGCTTACGGAAACTTCCAAAATCCTGATGAAAGATTATGACAGTGACTTTTTTTCAGACTATACGCCTTACACCACAAGTTTCGGAATGGATCTGAAGAGCATTCAGGATGCCATTATTTTCAATAATATGCACGAAAGCCTGCATTACGGCTACGCCATGGCTCAGAAGAGAGCTATTTTAGGAGAAAAATATTAGTACGCACAACAATCAGTACACCTTTTAGATGTAAAATTCCTGAAATACTATTATCTGATCTGATATTCCATCGAGAGATATCCAAAAGACTTCCGGAAATATGCCCAGGTATCAATACAATTCAGGACAACCTTTATAGACAAATTAATGAATACGAACAACGATAAAAAAGACGATTTTATTTTCGGGCTCCGCCCCGTAATTGAGGCTATTGAAGCAGGAAAGACCATTGATAAAATTTTTGTGCAGAATGCGCTTCAGGGACCGATTTATGCAGAACTGAAAGCTGTGCTGGCCCAGAATAAAATCCGTCCGAACTACGTTCCGGTAGAAAAGCTGAACCGTTTTACGAGAAAAAACCACCAGGGCGTGGTGGCATTCATTTCAGATGTGCCGTTCCATAAAATTGAAGACTTGGTCCCTCAGCTTTTCGAACAGGGAAAGACCCCTTTCTTACTGATCCTGGACCGGCTTACCGATGTGAGGAATTTCGGTGCCATCTGCCGTACAGCAGAATGTGTGGGTATTGATGCAGTCATTATTCCTGAAAAAGGAGCAGCCCCTATCAATTCCGATGCGATCAAAACATCAGCAGGAGGTATTTATAACATTAAAATCTGCAAGGAGCCCAATCTTGCTCACGTAGTGGATTTTCTTCAGCAGAGCGGGATATCTGTTTTTGCCGCCAGCGAAAAAGCCCAGAAACTCATTTACGATGTCAGTTTTACAGAGCCTTGTGCTATTGTCATGGGCAATGAGGAAACAGGGATCTCAAAAGAAGTGCTCCACCATGCAGATGAGAAAATAAAGCTGCCAATAGAAGGCAAGACCCAGTCACTGAATGTATCCGTAGCCTGCGGTGCCATTCTGTATGAAGCCGTAAGACAGAAGACGGTAAAAATCAATTAATCAACAACAAGCAAAAGCAATTTAATGAAAAACATAGCAGCAATAGCGCTTATCTCCATAGCCCTGGTATCGTGTAAAAAAGAAACCGCTACAGTCACCAAAGTAGATCCCAAAACCGGCAAAACGGTTACGGTGGAAGTTCCCGCAGATTCTGTGGCGAAAGTGGAAGCCAATCCCGCCATTAAAGATTCAGCAGGCATTTACAAGCAGACCTTTAAACTTGAAAAAGGAAAGACCTATCCGCTGACCACTTACCAAAGGGATGTAAAAACAATGACTGACCCTAAAGGTAAAACCCTAAACGGGATCAGTGAGTCTACCGATGAAATGACGTTTACGGTGAACGATATCAAAGGCAATGTGTATGATATCACTCTTAACCTTATTGCCAAAAGGAATTCCCAGACTTCTCAGGGCAAAACCGTAGTGGTGGATACCAAACAGCCGATTCCTAAAGAAGATGACCTTAAAATGATCTGGAATATCAACCGTGCACTTACCGGAAACAAACTGAGCATGAAAATGGACGATAAAGGAAAGGTAATTTCAATTACCGGTTTTGAGCCTGTTTACACCAAAGTTTCCAATGCCGTGGGAACCCTGATCAAAGATGCCGACCAGAAGGCAGGTATCGTTGCCAGCCTGAAGGAGACCTTCAACGAAAAAGTACTGCGGGACCAGTTCAATAAAAACCTGACCATCATCCCTAAGAAGGGCGTGAAGATCGGGGAAAAATGGTCGACTTCTGAAAATGCGGATGCCGGCGGTAAAATTAAGGTAACTTCCAACTACGTCCTGAAAAGCGTAGGAAACGGCATTGCAGAAATTTCTGTGACCGGAGGGATCCCCAAGAAAACTGAAAAGCAGGCACAGGGTCCGGTTACCCACAGCCTGAGCAGTGAACTGACCCAGAACGGAACGATAAAGTTTGATGAAAACACGGGCTGGATCACCAACCAGAACATCAATGTAAAAACTACGCAGGTGGAATCCATTTCAGACGGAAAACAGTCACAATCTATGCAGAGCGTAACCAACTCTTCCGTCATGGTAAATCCGTCTGCAAAATAATATAGACAGTCAAAATCATGAAGTATATTTTTGAGTTGGTACTCATTACCATCATTATTTATTTTGTGTGGAACATCCTGAAGAGGATTTTCTTTAAAAAGTTCCACAGCTATATGTTTAATCAGAACCAGAACACTAGAAACAGACAGCAGCAGGATATTCACAACTCAGATAAGGATACAAACAAAGGCCTGAACTGGGATGCGGAAACGGTGGAGTATGAAGAGGTAAAGGAAGAGAAAAAATAAATAACCCAGCCCTTTCAGAGTTTCGGATTCTGAAAGGGTTCTCAAATTAAATTAATGTATGCTTAAAAAAAATAAAAACCTGGTTTTCATTCTGGCAAGTCTGGTGGTATTCATCATTCTTGCTTTTGTATATGCCAGTCCTGTACTCAGCGGAAAACAGCTGTTCCAGCATGACATCGTTCAATACAGGGGTGGCGCCAAAGAGCTTCTGGACTACCGTGCTGATACCGGAAAAGAAACCTACTGGAGTGACTCTATGTTCGGGGGAATGCCTACCTATCAGATGGGAAGCCAGTTTAAAGGCGATGTGATCAAAAAGATCGACAGCTGGCTGAATTTCCTGCCGAGGCCCGTGAATTACCTTTTCCTGCTTTTTGCCGGATTTTTCTTTTTGGGAATGGTCGCCGTACGAAACTGGAAATATGCACTTCTGGGCGCTACCTTTTTTGGGCTCTCCACCTATTTTTACATCATTATCGCGGCAGGACATAACGGGAAAGTGAATACCATTGAGTATTTCGCCCCTCTCCTCGCCGGAATACTTCTCGTGTACATCCGGAAACAGTATATCTGGGGATTCATTGTAACAACTTTGTTCATGGGACTTCAGGTTGCTGCAAACCATCCGCAGATGACCTATTACCTGTTTCTGGCCTTAGGATTTTTATTCCTTTCAGAGCTCATCAGGACCATCCAGAAGAAAACACCGGTGAAGCATTTCCTTATTTCTTCGGGAATTATTGCAGCTTCATGCCTGATCGGGGTTGTAATGAATTCCCAGAGGATCATGGCCAATTCGGAATATATAAAAGAAACGGTACGCGGGAAGCAGATTCTGACGAACGAAAGCAGTACGTCCGGTAAATCCGGGATGGATAAAGAAAGCATGCTGATGTGGAGCTACGGCCAGCTGGAGACCCTGAACCTGTTTATCCCGAGACTGATGGGCGGCGGAACACAGGAGCCTGAAGGGAAAGAAATGATGAACCGCGTACAGGAACTGGTGCAGGAAAACGTATCGAGCCAGTCTGAAATGGACCGTATTTCCAAAGGTTTCAGTGGCATGACCTACTGGGGAGACCAGCCCGGAACTTCCGGACCTGCGTATCAGGGAGCCATTGTCTGTTTCCTTGCGATGTTAGGATTTTTCTTTGCCGGCAGGAAATACAGGTACTGGATCCTCGGAGCTTCAGTATTGACTGTCCTGCTCGCCTGGGGAAACAATTTCATGCCACTGTCAGATTTCTTTATTGATTATGTACCGTTTTATAATAAATTCAGGGCTCCATCATCCATTCTGGTGGTGGTAGAGCTTCTCTTCCCGCTGATTGCCATCATCGGGCTCTACAAGTTTTTCACTGATGAAAAACTGACGGAAGAATACAAGCAGAAGATCCTCCTGTATGTCAGCGGTGCAACTTTAGGCCTGCTGCTGATCCTCTTATTCTTCGGGAAATCACTTTTGGGCTTCCATACGGCAAACGAAAAGATGTACTTCCCGCCTTTCCTTATGGATTACCTGGTGGAAGAACGGTATAAACTCTTCAGGATCGATGCAATGAAAGCATTTTTCTATGTGGCGATAGCTGCTGCTGCACTGTTCATGGTGCTGAAAAACAAGCTCAGCCAGAATGTGGCACTGATCATCATCGGAGCAGTAAGCCTTTTTGATTTATGGACTGTAAACAAGCGTTACCTGAATGATGGAAATTACGTTGACAAGGTTTTTGCAGAAAATCCTTTCCAGACAGAAACTTCAGAACTTTTACAGGAAAAGGTACAGGGCAATCCTAACCTGGAACCTCTCCTGGCGCATGTCAACATCAACAAAACCCTGGAAACCATCGCAGAAAAAGACCAGACCCATTACCGGATCTTCAATAATATCCTGGGTACATTCAGTGAGACCAATACCTCTTACTTCAAATCCTCCATCGGAGGATACCATGCGGTAAAACTGAGGAGGTATGATGATGTTATCAATGAATATTTCCAGGTCATGGATTCGGTAAAAGTACCGAATGTCCTGAACCTGCTCAATGCCAAATACTGGGTCGTTGGCGGACCGGAGCAGCCTCAGGCACTTCCGAATCCTAAAGCGAACGGAAATGCGTGGCTGTTAAGTGATATCAAATTCGCCAATACACCCAATGAAGAAATTAAATCCATCGGAATCATCGACAGTAAGAAAACGGCGGTTGTTGCTGCCTCAGACCGGAAATACTTTGACGGCAAACCTGTTCAGGCAGATCCGGCGGCGTTCATCAATCTGACGAAATACCAGCCGAATGAACTGGAGTTCAAATCCCAGTCTAAAACGCCGCAGTTAGCTGTATTTTCCGAAATTTACTATCCTCACGGATGGAAAATGTTTGTGGATGAGAAAGAAGTTCCTTATATCAAGGCAGATTACCTGCTGCGTGCCGTGCATGTGCCGGCCGGAGCCCATAATATCCGTATGGTGTTTGAACCTGAGGTCATTGAAAAGGGGAAATGGATATCCCTGCTGTGCTTCGGGTTGTTCATCCTGCTGAGCGGTGCAGGAATTTTCTGGATGAATAAAAATAAACCCCGGAAAATTACCGTTGAGGAAAAAATATAAATACAACTGCGGGGCTTCATGAAAATGACAGCCCCGCATCATGAAAATCATAACTGTGTTTTATCATTATGCAGCAGAAAAAAGTTCTTATCATCACCTATTACTGGCCTCCTGCAGGTGGACCGGGTGTACAGAGATGGCTGAAATTCGCAAAATACCTTCCGGAATTCGGATGGAAACCGGTCATCTACACGCCTGAAAACCCAAGTTATCCATTGGTAGACGAAAGCCTGATGAGCGACGTGCCTCATGATATTGAAATCATCAGAACGAAAATCTGGGAACCGTACCAGCTGGCAGAAAAGCTGAATAAGAACAATAAAAAATTCAAGGCCGGCCAGTTTGATGTCGGTAAAAACCAAAACTGGAAATCCAGGCTTTCCATCTGGGTACGGGGTAATTTCTTTATTCCCGATGCACGGGTATTCTGGGTTAACCCATCTGTGAAATTCCTGGAACGTTATCTCCAGGAACATATGATTGATGTCCTCGTTACTTCAGGGCCGCCCCACTCGCTTCACCTGATCGGTTTAAACCTTAAGAAAAAGTTCAGTACCCTGAAGTGGATTGCGGATTTCCGGGATCCGTGGACGGAAATTTCATATTATAAACACCTTAAACTCACTTCCCGTTCGGATATGAAACACCGCCGGCTTGAACAGGAAGTTTTCGCAAAGGCTGACCTGACCCTGGCGACCAGCTACAGCGATGCGGACAATTTCCGTAACAACGGAGCCCATGCTTTATGCATTACCAACGGATTTGATGAAACCGATGCCGGAAGAAGCGGAAAAAGTGCAGATAAAAAAGCTGCCGGAGATAAGTTCACATTAAGCTACATCGGTGTCCTGGAGCAACTCCGGAATCCTGAGATCCTATGGAATGTACTGATTGAACTCGTGGAGGAACAACCGGATTTTGCCCGAGAATTCCAGCTGAAATTCGCAGGCAGGGTAGATAACAGGATCCTCGATTTCCTTATGGCCTCAAATCTTAAAAGCCACATAACCGATCTTGGTTACGTTTCCCACGACAGAGCCGTTGAAGAAATGAGTCACTCAGACCTGCTTTTGATCACCAATTTTCCGAATCCTGCATCCAGAGGCATTATTCCCGGAAAGATTTTCGAGTACCTCGCTACCGGTAAGCAGATCATCTCTTTCGGCCCGGAAGAAGCTGATGTAGCTAAAATCCTGGATGAGAGCCAATCGGGAAAACACTTCAGTTACAACGATGCTGAAGCCGTGAAAATTTTCATTCTTGAACAGTTCAGTAACTGGAAAAGCGGGGTTATCCCTGAAAACAACCGCAATATCAGTCAGTTTTCAAGAAAAAACTTAACCGGTACATTAGCAGAAGTCCTGGATCAGATGGTCCACTGATCATTGATGATAGCGGTCAGGTAATAGGTTCCCTGGTACAGTTCAAAAACCATACGGAGCGTCTTCCAGTCCATTTCATGGTCCGCATCCGGGGCTTTGATATAATTTTCTGTAAAATCCGCTTCTTTATATACTTCTCTGAGGTTGTTTAGTGAATTCCCTGCCCCACTGAATTCATTAAAGGTTAATTTTCCGGTGGTAAAATCTCTGGAATATACCCATTTAGAAAGATAATCCCTGAGGCTTGCTTTGTATAAATCTCCGGATCCATCCATGGCACCCCAGGTAAACACGGTCTTGGAAGGCAGGTACTTTTCAAATTCCGCCCTGGTAAAATGCTTGTCTTCCCCGGGACTAACAAATGCATACATGGAGAATGTGATGCCTTTTTCAGGATGGATGTAGGCTGAAAGCTTATTGTATTGCTTATCTTTAAGGATCTGCAGGATTTCATTGTTCAGCCGGGTAATGGCTTCTTCCCTGTTCATTTCGGGTTTATTCTCTCCTGAAACTTTCTGCTCTGTCTGAGTACTGTCCTGTTGATTTGCCAAAGGCTTTTTCGGTGCTTTTTTACAACCGAGGATACTTCCTGCGATGATTAGTGACATGAGTATCTTTTTCATTTGTCTTTTTGTTTGCTATAAAGCACCAAATCCGGTGCCATTTATGAAGCATATGAACGGCCAAGGTATCGTCTCGCTTTACGGTTTATACGGTTTTTGTTCTTCTGCAGAAATGATATGTAATTTATAAATACATTGTACCTTTGTTGTATGGAAATGCTGGATATTCTCATCATAGGAGGCGGCCCGATCGGCCTGAACTGTGCACTGGAAGCACGGAAACATCATCTGAACTATATCATCATAGAGAAAGGCACGATTGTCAATTCCCTGTATCATTATCCTTTATACATGAAGTTTTTCTCCACCGCCGAAAAGCTTGAAATCGGTGAGATCCCGTTTATTTCTGCGGCTACCAAGCCGGGAAGGCAGGAAGCGCTGGAATATTACCAGGGCATCACCCGGCAGAAAAACCTCAATATCCGTCTGTACGAAAAGGTATTGAATGTGGTCCGTCATGAAGGATACTTTGAAATCAGGACAACAAAGGCTTCCTATCAGGCTAAAAATGTAATCATCGCTACCGGATTTTATGACATTCCGAACCTGATGGGTATTCCCGGAGAAGAACTGCCGAAAGTAAAGCATTATTACACCGAGCCCTATCCGTATGCCCAGCAGAAAATAGTGGTTGTGGGTTCAAGCAACTCAGCAGTGGATGCTGCGCTGGAAACATACCGGAAAGGTGCTGAAGTCACGATGATCATCCGGCATGCAGAAATTTCCCCTACCGTAAAGTACTGGGTGAAACCGGACATTGAAAACAGGATCGCAGAAGGAAGCATCAAGGCACATTATCATTCGGTACTTACAGAAATTAAGGAACATTCTGTTGTGTTTCGAGATGAAAGCGGGACACTCCGGGAAATCAATAATGATTTTGTGCTGGCTATGACCGGTTATCTTCCCGATTTTGATTTCCTTAAAAACTCCGGGATAGAATTGCAGGGTGACTGCTTAAACCCATTCTACCATCCGGAAACGATGGAAACCAATGTGAAAAACCTTTACCTGGCCGGTGTTGTGTGCGGAGGAAAAGACACCCATCTTTGGTTCATTGAAAACTCCAGAATACACGCTGAGATGATTGTAAATCATATTCTTTCAACATCAAAATGATCCTTTATTAATGAACCTAAAATGTAAGTCTGACATTTTCCCTTTACCTAAAACTCAACTTTAACCCCGAAAACAAAATTCCTCTTTGCTGCCGGATTGTAAAACCGGTTCCCGAACGCATTGATATCGAATCCTGAAACATACTCCTCATTGTACAGGTTCTGCACCTGTAATTGCAGGCTCACCCGTGTATTTTCAAAGTATATGGGATACCTGAACTGAATATTGCCTATGAAACCGGATTCCGACCACACCGAATTGGCATCATTCAAAGGAATTGCTGAAGTATAAAAATGGGAATAGTCAATGGACAGTTTTTTGAAAAAGGTGAAATCCAGTAAAGAGCTGAGTGTGGTTTTGGGAACGCCTGTCAGGTCATTTCCGGAAAAGTCGTTTTGGTTCTGGCGATAGTCTTTAAAACTGAAATCATAGAAGCTTCCTGAAAACCGGAACCGGAAATGGCTCAGGAAACCATTCCTGAGATTGAAATTCCTGGATTCCAGGAGCAGCTCCAGGCCTTTCTGAACGGTTCCGCCTGCATTCACAAAATATTCCTGCCCTGCTTCATTCTGCCTCCGCACAATAGCATCCTTCAGCCTGAAATCAAAATAGCTACCTTCTACAAAAACAGCATTCCCGAACTCTTTCCGGATGCCTATTTCCTTATTCCAGCCATACTCTGGATGAAGCCCCAGGTTAAATTCCTGATTGGAAGACCGGATTTCCTCATTCGTCGGTGCTGAATTCCCTTTCCCGATTTTAGCCCTCACCGAAAGCCTTTTGGTAATAAGGTACGTCAGTCCGAAATTCGGGAGCCATTGATTCTTAAAATGGACATTTCCCTGTTGACTGCCCGGAAAAAGCCGTTCCCATTCATAGTCATTGGAATTCAGGCTCAAAGAAACATCCGTAAACAGCCTGTCGTAAATATTGAGCTTCTGGGAAATAAAATAAAAACCTGACCTGTTTTTAATCCGGTCAAAATTCTGTGGGTTCCCTTCAATTCCCCTGTTGTTATCATAATTCTTCACCAGGATATCATTCAGTCCGCCTTCAAAACCGAGCCGGTAAGCCAGCGAAATGTGTTTCCAGTTCTTTTCATAATTAACGTGGGTTCTTACCGCAAAATTCTTTTCAAAACGGTTTTCAAAATTGGTAATAAAAGGGTTTTCAAAATCTACATAAGATCCCTGGACCATTATAAAATGGGAAAATTCCGGGGTGAACTGATACTCATGGGAAATTCCTGCCAGAATCATCCGATTACGGATGCCTGCATGCTGCTCCCTGGCTCCCGGCGTTGTTTTGGTAGCCGGTCTTGCCTGTTTTCTGTCAGACTGCATCTGTTCCAGCGTCAGTCCGCCCGGCGTTTCATAGTCAAGATCACCCAAAAGAAGCATTGCTTTCAGGTTCCCTTTTTCCGAGTACCTGAAATGATCTTTCAGGAATATCTGCATCCGCTGGACGGATGACTGCTCACGGTAAGAATCTGTGCGGTAATAATTCTGGAATAGCTCAATAAAATGCTTTCCCAGCTGTTTTGAAACATCAATGCTCTGACTGAACATTCCGTAGCTTCCGATCGCCGCGCCGGCAGAACTGTATTCCGTATTCCGGGTCTGGAGAAGCACTGTTCCGCCTGTTACCGCTCCGTAATCACCGCTTTCAGGGCCTTTATATACTTCCATCCTGTTGATAAGCTCCGGCGAAATGATATTGAAATACGTATTACCCGAAGCATCGGAAAGAATAAAATCATCCAGGTATACTTTTATGTTCCGTACCCCGAACGGAGACCTGAGCGTACTGCCCCGGACAGAGATCCTGTAGCTTCCCGGAGAACGCTCTTCCATTCTGGCTCCCGGAACCTGATTAAAAGATTCCAGCAATCTTTCCGGGGTATTCTGATTCAATAGTGTCCCGGAAACAACAGCAGCAGATTTGGTAGAAGCCATGAAAGGGACCGGTTTCTTATAGGCATCAATCCGCACTTCCGATATCAGTGTCGCAGAATCTTTTTCCTGAGCATACAGGACAGAGCCGGAAAATACAGTAAGCAGCAAGTATAGTTTCGTCATCGCTATAGATGAGCAAAAACTGTTCTTTTTATGCTGATCAGAGCAAATTACCGAAAGACTTTAACATCAAAAGCGATATATTAATTCAGGTTAATCAAAAATAATCTGATTTTCAGGATAATTTGACCAGTTCAGGAAGGGAGATTTCCAATGCGTTGGCTACTTCCAGCAAAGTATAGAGGGTAGGATTGACTTTACCGTTTTCCAGCTTTTCAATGGCCTGACGGTCTTTGTTGCAGGCACGGGCAAGGTCAGACTGGCTCCAGCCCTTTTGTTCACGAAGTTTGATGATACGTGTACCAAATGCTTTTTTTAGTTGATCTCTGGTCATGATTCAAATGTCAGCCAGTTTGCTGACAAACATGTCATATTTTTATATGACAATAACCAGACCAAGAAAATTAAAAGCAATTGAATTCTATATACCTTTTCATTATAAATACTATTAACCCTTTAAGTACTTAAAGGGTTAATAGTAATCTGGCGGATTAATTGTGTATCTCTTTCTTATGACGGAGCATCCAAGGTACAACATAATAAAATGCAATGGCAACGATGGTTAACACCACTCCGGTCCCGATCCACAACACGGTAAAGCCGAATTTTTCAGCTATAAATGTTCCGAGGGAAGGCGTGATGATGAACGCAATGGAAAAGGAGATGCCGGTCAGTCCCATATACGCACCTTTGTTGTTTTTTCCCGCACGTAACGCCGTGATGGTCGACATAAACGGCAGTGCCCAGATTTCTCCCACACAAAGCAGGCTCATGGAAACGACCAAAGCAACCATGTGATGACTAAAGCCTAAAAGCGCATAGGACAAACCACAGATCAGTGTTCCCAAAAACATGGTTACAGCGAGGCTGAAATATTTTTCCGCTACCTGTACCAGCCCCATTTCCAGCAATACCACTAAAAATCCGCTGTAGCCCAGGATATAGCCTATATTCTGCTGGCTCAGGTGAGCAGAATCCTTATAGAAAATCGTAAGGGTACTGAACAGCTGAAAGAAGCAGATGGAAAATACCATGCACAGGAAACAGTACACCATGAATTTGCTGTCACGGTAAGGCGAACCTTCTTTTTTTAACTCAATGGCCTCCTTTACTTTTTTAACTTTCAGCCTGGCCAGCTTATTACGCTTCCTGAAGAAAACAATATACAGGATCCCTGCAAGCAATGCCGTAAGTGCATTACTCAAAAACAGGAACTCATAAGAAATCGCTGAAAGAATCCCTCCCAAAGCCGGTCCTATGGAGAACCCCAGGTTTACAGCCATACGGTTCAGCGAGAACGCACGGGTAATATTTTCTGGTTTCGCATATTTTGTAATGGCCACGGAATTCGCGGGCCGGAAGGATTCGCTTACGATACTCTGGAGCAGGATAATGGCCGCCACTCCCGCTTCTGTATTGAAAACAGGAATCAGGCAGAACAGAGGCACACTCAGCAATAAGCTCAGGTACTGCACTTTATATTCCCCTATTTTATCGGTAATAAACCCTCCCAGCCAGGAACCGATTACGGAGCCGATGCCGAAGAAACTCAGTACGATTCCGGTATTTTCTATGCTGAAATGCAGGTGATTGATCATATACACTCCCAGGAATGGCAATACCATGGAACCGGAGCGGTTGATCAGCATGACCAGGGCAAGCATCCAGCTTTCGGTGGAAAGTCCTTTAAAAGAGTTGGAATAAAGACGTATCAGTTTCATAATTTTTATTTTTAATCATTTGTTTGTATGTTTTAAAAAGCCCGACAGCCGCAGCCCGGCTTGAACGGAGCTCTTTTTTATTTTTAAGGCGGTTTGGTTGGCCAAATAAAAAAAGCGGGAGTGGAAGACGGAAAAAGCTGCCCAAAAAACTTCTTCATATAAAAAAACAGGACTTATAATAAGCCCTGTCCATTTATAATATTATATAAATATTGTTTACTCCGGCTTATAAGAGTCTTTTAATGTTACAGTTCTGTTGAAGACCAATCTGTCCTCCGCAGAATCCTGGTCTTTTGTGAAATAACCAATTCTCTGGAACTGAAGGGGCTCACCCACAGCTGCATCTTTCAGTCCAGGCTCTGCAAATCCCTGCACTGAAGTTACGGACTCAGGATTGATGAAGTTGAGGAAATCCACCTCTTTCTCAGCATCAGGCTGCTCTACGGTAAACAGTCTGTCGTAATTCCTCACTTCTACCGGAATCGCATGCTTTGCCGAAACCCAGTGAATGGTTCCCTTAACTTTCCTGAGGCTTTCCTCCGTTCCGCTTCCTGATTTGGACTTTTCGTCATAAGTAGCGTAAATGGTTGTAATTTCCCCGTTTTCGTTCTTCTCTACCCTTTCACCTTTGATGATGTAGGCAGATTTTAAACGGACTTCGCCTCCTAATTTGAGCCTGAAGAATTTATTATTAGCTTCTTCCTTAAAGTCTTCACGTTCAATATACAATTCCCGTGAAAACGGTATTTCCCTGGTTCCTGCATTCTCCTGCTCAGGATTATTTTCCGTTTCCAGCCATTCTTCTTTTCCTTCAGGATAATTTTCAATCACCAGTTTAACAGGGTCTACAACCGTCATGACCCTTTTGGCGACTTTATTCAGGTCTTCACGGACACAGAATTCCAGTAACTGGATCTCAATGAGGTTTTCCCTTTTTGCAACCCCTACTTTTTCTATAAAGTTCCTGATAGAGGCAGGGGTGTACCCTTTCCTTCTCATTCCTGAAATGGTAGGCATCCTCGGATCATCCCAACCGTTGACCACTTTTTCGGCAATCAGCCTCTGTAGTTTACGCTTGGACGTAATCATGTACGAAACATTCATCCTGGCAAATTCCCTCTGCTTAGGAGCAATCTTGGAATCGTCATATACCTGCTCCAGGTACCAATTGTATAATGGCCTGTGGTTTTCGAATTCCAGAGAGCACAGTGAATGCGAAACCTGTTCGATATAGTCAGATTCCCCATGGGCCCAGTCGTACATCGGATAAATCTTCCATTCGGTACCGGTTCTGTGGTGAGGCCTTTTCAGGATCCTGTACATCACAGGGTCCCTCATGTTCATATTCGGCGAAACCATATCTATCTTTGCTCGCAAAGACATGGAACCTTCGTCAAACTCACCGTTTTTCATTCTTTCAAACAGGTCCAGCGATTCTTCTGCCGGACGGTTTCTGTACGGTGATTCCACTCCCGGCTCAGCAGGGTTTTTGCGCTGTTCGGTAATCAGTTCGGACGGCTGTTCATCCACATAGGCTTTTCCTTCTTTAATAAGCTGTACGGCCCAATCATAAAGCTGCTGGAAGTAATCTGATGTGTACAGTATTTTATCCCATTTGAACCCTAACCACTCAACATCTTTAATGATGGAATCCACGAATTCCTGTTCTTCTTTCTCAGGATTCGTATCGTCAAAACGAAGGTTAACGGGAGCGTTGTACTTTTCGCCCAGGCCGAAGTTGATGCAGATAGCCTTGGTATGGCCCACATGCAGGTAACCGTTTGGTTCAGGCGGAAAACGGAAACGGATCTGTTCTTTGTTCAGACCGTTTGCCAGATCATCTTCAATGATTTGCTCAATAAAATTGAGTGATTTTTTTTCTTCTTCCATGACTAGCTTTTTACATAAAAAAGGTCCACAAAGTTATGTAAAATTTAGGGTTTATGAAAACTTCTTTTACAGCTATCCAGGAAGGATGTATGACAGGCCTTTAGAACGCTGTCCTGTCACTGTCATATTTTTCTAATTTATGTGACATATTCAGACAGGATGGCTCTCCGGAAATAATAACCAATATGAACTGATAAAAATCACCTTTAAGAGAAAACTAAAGCGCAAATACCTATATTACAATACTTTAATACTAATAAGTCAATAAATCTACAAATTAACTCTAATTATTACAAATACCTGATATTCATTTAATTAATATAAAATATCGAGTTAAAAAACAAATCAGATAAAATATCTATTATATGAACATTTATAAGAAAAACCATTCAAATACATCGATTGGCATAGATATTGCAACACTTCCCTTTGTAGAGAAACACATGGTAACCAAAATTTCAAATAATGAAAAGTCTTAAGCTAAAGTTTTCACATTTTTTAGAAAACATTAAACGGGCCATTTTCGTGACCAACGAAATTTAATGGCCAGGATTACGGAAAATCAACACATTTCCGAAAAAATTTATTACTTAAAATAAAGCTGTTCGCCCTTAAGGTCCAAATAATTATCGAAATTATTGGTAAACAAGCCTCCCGTGCCTAAGCCCTGAGGCTTATTACTTTTTTTGGTATAGGTATATTGCGCTATGGCATTGAGGCCAATGTTGCTTTCAAGAGCAGAGGTAATCCACCAGTCAATATTCCGGTTTTCTGCCAGTTCTATCCATTCGTCACAGCCTCTGAAACCTCCCACAAGGGCAGGCTTCAAAATAATGTATTGCGGCCTTATGGTTTCCAGCAATTCCACTTTTTCCTCTGTACCCGCAATTCCGATCAGCTCCTCATCCAATGCTATAGGGGTTGGCGTATTCAGGCAGAGTTCTGCCATGTGCATCCAATGGCCGGCTTTAATAGGCTGCTCAATAGAATGGATATCAAGGTCTGCCAGCTGCTGTAAAACAACGCCTGCCTGTTCTTTTGAAAATGCCCCGTTGGCATCTACACGCAATTCCAGGACGTCCCGTGAGAATTTCTCCCGCAGCTTATGCAGGATCCTGTGTTCAGACTGCCAGTCCATCCCTATTTTAAGCTTGATGCAGTGAAACCCCTGGTCCAGTTTGTCCTGTATCTGCTCTTCCATAAACTGAACATTCCCCATCCAGATGAGGCCGTTAATTATAACCGGAACCTTGCGCTCCGTAAATTCGCTTGGAAAATACAGATTCCCGCCGTATTTCAGATTGAGCATGGCCTGTTCATAACCAAACCATATGGATGGATAGTCTTTAAGCTCTCCATATAAATTATCAGGGTGCTGATGAATATTAAGACAAAGCCATTGAAGCTTTTCTTCGTAATCCGGCCTGTCGTCAAAGCTCAGTCCTCTGAATAGGGCACATTCCCCTACTCCTTTGTTTCCCTGATCTGCAACTTCAAGAATAAAGGTTTCTTTTTCATGCAAAACGCCTCGGGAAGTTCCTCCCGGGCGTTTAAATTCTAATAGATATCTGAAATATTCTGCTTTCATTCTTTCACACTGTCAATTCTCATAAATTCTTCTGCTTTTTCCACCATCTTGATATTCCCACAGAAAAACGGTATTCTCTGGTGCAGTTCCGTGGGCTCAATTTCCAGGATCCTTCTGAAACCATCTGTAGCCTTACCGCCGGCCTGTTCTGCCAGGAGGGCCATAGGATTGCACTCATACAGCAATCTCAGCTTACCATTCGGCGCCTGAGAGTAAGACGGATAGATATAAATCCCTCCTTTAAGCATATTCCTGTGGAAGTCTGCAACAAGTGAGCCAATGTACCTTGACGTATACGGACGGTCACCTTCTTCCATCTGGCAGTATTTAAGATAATTTTTTACACCCTGAGGGAATTTGATATAATTTCCTTCGTTGATAGAATATATCTTACCATTCTCAGGAAACCTCATATTCGGATGGGAAAGGTAATAGGTTCCTAAAGAAGGATCCAGTGTAAATCCGTTCACACCGTTACCGGTAGTATACACAATCATGGTAGAAGAACCATACACTACATATCCTGCTGCAATCTGGTTGACCCCTTTCTGCAGGAAATCTTCCAGCTGAACCGGTGTCCCGGGTTCTGTCACCCTCCTATAGATGGAAAAGATGGTCCCTACGGAAACATTGACATCAATATTGGATGATCCGTCCAGCGGATCAATCAGTACAACATATTTGCTCAGATGCCCGTTGCCCATGCACTTGATATCAATGAAATCGTCATTTTCTTCCGATGCAATCCCACAGACTACCTCTCTTTGTGATAAAGCAGTAATGAAAATATCGTTGGCCATTACATCGAGTTTCTGCTGTTCTTCTCCCTGTACATTCTGGCTGCCCACTTTTCCGATGATATCTGCAATCCCGGCCTTGTTAACTTCTCTGTTAACGACCTTTGAAGCCAGCCTTATTGCGCTGAGGAGCCGTGAAAGCTCTCCTGTTGAATACTGAAAATCGTCCTGCTTATCAATGATGAATTCCCCTAACGTCTGTAGTATCTGATCTGGCATATTTTGCTTTTTATGATTTGCCTCAAATTTCGTAAAATTTATAACATATGGAAATTTTTTAGAACAAAAGACACTAACCCCTGTTTTTCAAATATATACAGTGTTAAAAAGCATTTCATTCATCATTTTTGCACTGCTATGCTTCACCTTTTAACAGGCTAAGAAAGTAAAAAGTAATGATATCCCGTCCAGTTTATATTTTAATAAAATCTTAATTCTGAGTTTTCGGCCTGCATTTTCATATCTCACCTTAAATTTATAATTTTGACAACCGAAAAAAAACACCTGTATTTAATCTAACAATTTTATTTTTAATATTTTAATGAAAATTTTCAAGTTTGGCGGCGCATCAGTTAAAGATGCCGAAAGTGTAAAGAATGTATCTATGGTGCTGAAAAGCCAGGGGTTTTCCAAATGCCTGCTGGTTATTTCCGCTATGGGTAAAACGACGAATGATCTTGAAAAAGTGGTAGAACTTTACTTCAAGAAAGATAACTATCAAGCCGAAATTGAAAAGATAAAACATAAACACATCGGTATTGCAGAAGGTCTTTTTAATGAAGGCCATGCTGTTTTTGCTGAAATCAATCTTTTTTTCGATGATATAGATTCTTTCCTGAGAAGAAACAAATCCCCGAACTATAATTTTGTCTATGACCAGGTAGTAAGCTGCGGGGAAATGATCTCCACTAAAATTGTAAGCGAATACCTCAACGAAATCCAGTTTACCAACCAGTGGCTGGATGCGAGGGATTATGTAAAAACAGATAACTCTTACCGTGAAGGGGTTGTTGACTGGGATAAAACGGAAGAATTCATTTCTACCCTAAGCAGGGATATCTGCTATGTCACCCAGGGATTCATAGGTTCCGATGATAATAACTTTACCGTAACCCTGGGCCGTGAAGGTTCCGATTATTCAGGTGCTATCTTTGCCTACTGCCTGAATGCAGAAGCCATGACGATCTGGAAAGATGTCCCGGGTGTTATGACCGGAGATCCAAGGAAATTCCAGAACGTATCTCTCCTTTCCCATATCTCCTACGAAGAAGCTATTGAAATGGCATATTACGGAGCGAGCGTCATTCACCCTAAAACACTACAGCCTCTACAGCAGAAAAATATCCCGTTCTATGTAAAATCCTTTATTGATCCTATCAAAGAAGGAACAAAAGTAGGTGCTTCTGAAAAGAACCTGAGTGAAGAATCCTATATTTTAAAAGAAAACCAGACCTTACTGAAAATTTCTACCCGGGATTTTTCATTTATTGCAGAAGACCATATGAGCCTGATTTTCGGATATCTTTCCAAATATAAAATCAAAGTTTCCCTGATGCAGAATTCTGCCATCTCATTGGCCTTATGCCTGGAGGATAAATTCAACAATGCTGAAGAGCTGAATCTTGAGCTTCAGAAAGTATTCAAAACAGACCTGATTAAAAATGTATCTTTGTTTACGGTAAGAAATGCTAAGATGGACCATATCGATCAATTTTATCAGGAAAAAAATGTATTGCTGGAACAGATTTCCAAAAATACGCTTCAAATGGTAACACAATAAAACTAATAGCGACTAAACACACATGAGTTTAATTTCGAAAAACGATCTGATCAAAGCTTCCGGTTTAAGCAAACTTGGATTCCTCAAGAATCCGGTAGCCTCTGCCATCATGCGTATTGCCAAAATCAACGAGGTCAACAAACTGTATAATACCCTGAAGGACAAGGAAGGAAAAGACTTTTTCGATTCATTTGTAAGAGAAAGAAACCTCAGCTATATCGCTTTTGAAGAAGACCTTGCCAAAATTCCCAAAACAGGGCCCTTTATTTTGGTCTCCAACCATCCGCTGGGTGCTATTGACGGAATTCTGATGTGCAAGATCCTTACGGAAGTCCGTCCGGATTTCAAGGTCATGGGCAATTTCCTGCTGGAAAAAATAAAGCCTATGGAACCGTATGTGATCTCCGTCAATCCTTTTGAAGGAAGAAAAGAAGCGTACAGCAGTTCTTCCGGAATGCGGGGAACCCTTAAGCATTTACAGAACGGAGGCTGTGTAGGTATCTTCCCTGCCGGGGAAGTGTCCAACAAGAACAATCCATATGGTGAAATCCTGGATAAAGACTGGGAGAAACCGGCGCTAAAGCTGATCCGTGCTGCAAAGGTACCGGTGGTCCCTATGTATTTCCATGCCAAAAACAGCCGTCTCTTCTATCAGCTGTCCAAATTGCATCCTAATCTTCAGACACTGATGCTGCCTGCGGAAATGATGAATGAGCGGGAAGATCCTATCAGGATCCGTTTCGGAAGGCCGATTTCAGTAAAAGCCATGGATGAAATGGAAACCATTGAAGAACTCGGCGAATTCCTGAAGCGCAAGGTATACATGATGAAATCCTATTATGAAAAGAGGAAATCGCTTGCACAGGCCATCAACCTGAAAAACCTTTCGGTTAAGTTCCCTTTGCTGAAAGAAGAAAATATCGTCCAGAATATCATTGATGAAACCCCGAAAGAGGACATCCTTCAGGACATCCGCAAACTCAAGGATACGGATAAAATGCTTTTCAGGAACGGAAACTATGAAGTTTATTTTACCAATTATGAGGAGATCCCTTCCATCATGAGGGAAATCGGACGCCAGCGTGAGCTGACTTTCCGCGCCGTTGGAGAAGGCAGTAACCTTCCGTTTGACCTGGATGAATATGATAAGAATTATCATCACCTTTTTCTCTGGGACAGCACGGCAGAACGCCTTGTAGGAGCTTACAGGATGGCGCTGGGTAAGGAAGTGATGAAGAAATCCGGCATCAAAGGATTTTATACAAGTTCCCTGTTTGAATTTGAGCAGGATATCCACCCTTTCTTCAAGAAAGTAATTGAAATGGGAAGAGCCTACATCTGCCAGGACTACCAGCAAAAGCCTTTGCCATTATTTCTTTTGTGGAGGGGAATCGTGCATGTATGCCTGAGAAATCCGGATCATAAATTCCTGATGGGCGGAGTGAGCATATCCAATAAATTCTCTGAGTTCTCAAAGTCCCTGATGATTGAATTCATGCGTTCCAATTATTTCGATTCTGCGGTAGCCCAATACATTACTCCGAGAAACGAGTATAAAGTAAAGCTCCGTGACCGGGATAAGCACCTGTTTTTTGACGAAATGGAATCTGACCTGAATAAACTGGATAAGATCATCGATGATCTGGAACCGGAACTGAGGCTTCCTGTCCTGATTAAAAAATATATTAAGCAGAATGCCAAGGTAATTGCCTTTAACGTAGACCCGAATTTCAACGATGCGATAGACGGTCTGATGTACATCAGGATCAGTGACCTTCCCGAAAGCACCATAAAACCGGTACTGGAAGAGATGAGCGAGCAAATCCGGAAGGAACAGGAAAATAATCCGGCTGAAAATCAATAGGTTTTTGATTTCTTCTAAAAAAACACGGTTAATATTTGCTTTATAAACAAAAACGCAGTACTTTTGCAACACTTTAAAACAACGAAGTAACACAACAATCATATAATGGTTTCTTAGCTCAGTTGGTAGAGCAATGGATTGAAAATCCATGTGTCCCTGGTTCGATTCCTGGAGAAACCACTTGAAAACCTCTGATGAGTCAGAGGTTTTTTGTTTTTATATAATCATTTGGGGTTTAAATAGTATCATTTTGTAATACCTTAAAAGGTAATCGTAAATCAACATTTCAAATATTCGTTGATTTGATACAAATAACCTATTGAGGTGCATATGGAAGATACTCTGGGAGAAACTTTGGAGCGACACATTCAAAAGGCGATTTTCATTATAACTGATCATATTTCCCAAAGCTGCGTCAGATTCTTCCAGGTAAGAAATAATAGTATTTCTTACCTCCAAAAATTCTTCAGATTGAATAAAATCAACATATTTCAATCTAAATTCCCGGTACTTTTTATCAAGCTGTGAATTCAGCTTTTTATCCGCATTAAATTCATGTTTGAAAGCATCATTGAAGTCTTTGATCCAATGTAATTTTTCTGAAATCGAGAGGTTAAGCTTATCCAGAATTTTATCTATATAAAAAAGCGAAACTATAATTTTTTCTTCATCATTATAATACAAACACTGTAGTGCAAATTCACTACTTGTGCAGAATAAGCTTTCAGCCTCTTCACTGGTATGATCTCCATAGCGTTCAAGTTCTCTGTTGTAAGTATCAATAACAATATTTGAAATCTCTCCACTTTCCAGATATTCGCTTAGCACATCATTGATTTTGTCAAGAGTTTTGCTGTACACACGAGTGTTACTTAGCATAAACCGTACTCTCAAATGCGGTTTGGGATCATTGTAGCGGATAAAAAACCATTTTGAGATATCATTATTTCTCTGTAAATCATCTACTACGGGCTGTATTGCTTCTTCCAAAATAAGATCTGCCGTTTTTACACCTGTATATATTTTCAGGTAAAGCCATTCACTTCCTGGAGGAAATTTTCTATTCGTCACGATTGTATTTTTATTTTACCTTATACATAGGGAAAATGAATTCACGCTTGAAATCATCATTTTCATTATATAAGAACTCTTCTATAAAAATCATTTTTTCTTTAGTGACAATTTGAATAAACAATCTTAACATTTCAAAATTTTCCAGATTCAAGGTTAAGGTATTATCATGTTTAGCCCATTGTATCCATGCAGGAATTTTTCTTTTTGATCTCCATTCAGTTGACTCCTTTAGCAAGCTTAATTTATCGTTGCTCATATCTTTTAATGACTGCAATTCTTTTCTGCTAATTTTCCAACCAGCCTTCGAAATAATAATATTTTTGTACTCTATCCTTGGAAAAAAATCACATAAATGTTTCATATCTCCCCAATCAAACTGTAATTTTGGACGATTATTTTGGGAATACAGATCACACAAAAAATGATATACAGGAAGCGTATTTGCAGAGTATTTGTGTGAATTTGTTAAACATGGCTTTATCTCTTTATTTAATTTCTTGGAACGCAAAACAATTTTGTTTTCTCGTACAGAAATATACAGATCATCTACAGGTATTTGATGTTCTTCTGGTAAAATAGATTTTGCCAAATATGGAATTTCATAGCTTCTTAAGATTGGTCTCCTTATAATATTCCCAATCCTTGCTTCAGGTAGATGAAGAATTTCTGCAAGAATATAGTCAGAATTTAAATCAGATTCTTTTTTAGCAATACTTTTTGTAAGTTTTCGGATGTCAGATTTTTCTGAAGAAAACCTAGCTAATAAATTTGCGGCACTGCTGCCTCTACACCCTTGTAATACAATTTTCTCCTCACTATTTTCAGAAATAATTTCCGCAACAACAGAAAAAGTATCTGGTATATTCTCCCAATCTTCCTGATAATCGCTACAATCTTCATCTGATAATTGAATAATCACACTATCTTCAAATTGTATTTCTTGCAGTTTCCTGCTCAACAGTACCTGTATAGGAGTTAACCTAACATTAAGTCCCTGATTGATTTTATTGTGAGGTATTGATAAACTACTTAGATATGGATGTATTCCTTGCGACACAATATCTTGTCTATAACCAATTCCTATTTCTGTGTCTAAAGCGTAAAGCAGTGGAATTTCTTCTTGATCAAATCTTTCAAGAAATGATTTTTTAAAACTTTCAAGATAAGTATCTTTATTAACAGAAGTTATTTTATTCAGAAAATTTATGCCAGTTTTCAATTCCTTTTTCCATCGAGCAGAAAGTTCCATTTTGTTTTGATGATATAAGCGGAGCAAGATTTTCAGATTTAAAAGCATCTGTTATTGGATCATGTTTAAAGTGTTAATCTTCATTTGTCCGCCCCTGAACAATTTATCCATATATCGAAAAAATTTTGTCTTTTTGATTGTAAATCAACATTTCTTAAAATGAAAATCTTATTTAGTCAAAAGCAGATTATAATACAATAAATATCAAAATATTAACACTTACAAATTCATGAATTTAGATATAGATTCATGAATTTATAAACCTTTCACTTTTTTTTGAGCAATCCATTTTCTAAGTTTGCTTCAACAAAACACAAGTGTTTACATTTTTATTTATGTACAGTACAAAAAGTATAATACCTAATTGCTGATCAGCAAAAGTTCCATGTCAGGAATTATATGACAAAAACTAATTTTTAAATTTATTTAATTAAACAATTATGAAAAAAGTGATTCTTTTAGCAGCTTTTGGAGTTGCAGGATTAATTAATGCAAAAACCTCTGAGGTAAAAGTTTTAGAAAATAAAACTGAAGTTTCTGATGTTAAACCTTTCAAACTTTGCGGTGTGAGTGTAACTTATTATGACGGTGATGGAAATGTTTCAGGTTACGATATGATAACATCCGATCAATCTTCTTTACAAAACTGCCAGATGTGGCAAAGTTTGGTAATACACAGATTACAAAAAGCGGGTTTTAGCGTATCAATGAATTAAACTATTATTATGGGAAATTATCCGTAGTTTCCCATATATTTAAATTATATGAAAAATATCTTAATTTTAAGCATCTTAATTTTATCAAATTTATGCTTTTGTCAGAAAATTCATGTCAAATATTTGTATATCCGCTCAGAAATTGCAACACTTTATGAAGATTTATATATTGACAAGAATAAAGTAATGTCCAGACAGGATTCTGTTATCCAATTTAAGAATCAAAATATGTCTAGTGGAAATATCACTGCTTATAGGCCTTCAAAATCAACAAGAGCATTTTATTATATTTCTGCAATAAATAATCAAAATAAAATTGAAAGAGACTTTTTCTTTACATCTCCTGTTAATGGAAATAATCCTAATGATAATTACTTTATTCATGATGTAGTTTTCAAACCAAAATGGAATATTGATGAAAAAAGCATAAAAAAAATTGCAGGATATAGTTGTATTAAAGCAACGACTAATTTTAGGGGATCAAATATCATAGCTTACTTTGCAAAAGATTTGCCCTATTCTACTGGGCTATTTAAGTTTTTTGGTTTGCCTGGATTAATTTTAGACTTAAGAGTCGAGAATAAATCATATAATATTTGGAAAGCAAAAAAAGTAGAAATTGATTATAAGGAAAATATAAATTTAGTCCCCTCTTTTAAACAATATCCTAAAATTGAAATGAAAAAATTTGTTGAATTAAAAGATCAATTATTGCTAAAAAATAATAAAGAAGTTTTAGATAATCTTCCAACTGGTGCTAGAATAGATTATAGTAGTAATAGACTTGGTATTGAAAAAAAATATGAATGGGAGGAGTAAATCTATTGAATTAATAATTAAACAAATAATTTTTTTATAAGAATTTCTTACAAAAATAATGAAAATAAAACTTCTTCTACTATTTATATTTATTGGATATAGTTTCTTATATGCCCAAAAAGATTCGTTAAAAAACTATTCATTTTCCGATTTAGAAACTAAATATTATGAATATAATGATATTGATAAGTTAAAAGATGCTAACGTGATTGGCCACTATTATCTTCAAAAGGCTAAAAGAGAAAAGAATAATGAAAAAATTATTGAAGGTTATGTTTTGATGCATTTCAATGAACCATATACAAACGCATTAAAATATCTTGATAGTGTGCAAATTTTAACCAAAAATTCAACAATACAAACTTATCCTGCACGTATTTACTTATTAAGGGCAAATTTACATTTTCGATACGATCATCAAAAAGAAGCTCTGAATAATTATATATTAGGATTAAAATATGCAAAGGAAAAAGGCAATAAGCGTCAAATTGCTTTTGCTGAAATAAGCATTGCCTATCTAAATAATTATATTGGTAAACATTATGAAGCTGCGAAAAAATTAAGATATTATTTATACAATGAACCATATCTTAATGAAAATGAACTTTCAGACATTCATTTAAATTTAACAAGTACATACCTGGATATTGAAAAGTTAGACTCCGCTAAAGTGCTTATTGGAGAAGGATTAGAAGCGCACGAAAAGAAAAATATTTATCGTTATAATCAATATTTATCCCTATTTGGACTATACAATCTTAAAACAAAACATTACAAAGAAGCCATCAATAATTTAATTAAGTCTAAAGAATATTTTATTAAAACTGATTCTGATCCTTTAAGTATAAATTATGCAACATTATATCTCGCACAATCTTATGCAGGAATAGGATTGAAAGAACAAGCTTTAAAAAACTTCTTAACAATTGATTCCATCACGAAAAAAAATAATAATACTTTTCCAGAGCTGCGTGAGGTATATCCATACATTATAGAATATTATAAAGAAAAAGGTGATAAAGAAAAACAACTATACTACATTGATCGATTTTTAAAAGTTGATAAACAGCTTGACTCTCGGTTTAGATATGTATCTAGAGAGCTGCCCAGAAGATATGATACGCCAAATCTTATAAGTGAGAAAGCAAAAATTATTTCCGAACTTGAAAATAGAAAGATCGTTCTCTATTTATCGATATGTGTATTAGTCTTAATTCTTTTCATTGTTCTTTCTTTATATTACAAATCTGAGAAGAAATATAAAAAAATTGCTCAAGAATTACTTCAGTCAGTCCATAACAAAGTTAATGTGCAAATTACGAAAGATATTCAGGAGGATACTCCATCAGTGAATTTTGAGAACACAGAATCCAAAATAATCAGGGTTACCTCTGAAAATGTCGCACAAAGTATATTAAAAGAGTTAAATGCTTTCGAGACAAAAGAAGTATTTCTTCAGAAAGGAATCACATTAAATAGTGTTGCAAAAAGGGTAAAAACAAATACTCGATATTTATCAGAAATTATTAATATTTATAAAGGAAAAAATTTTGCAACATATTTGAATGATCTTCGCATAGATTATGCAATAAACAGATTAGCCAAAGATAGAAAATTTAGGTCCTATAAAATACCTTTTATTGCTGAAGAACTAGGTTATAACAATGAACAAGCTTTCACTTTGGCATTTAAAAAAAGAACAGGTACTACTTTGTCAATTTATCTAAAAGAAATTGAATCACAAGAAACAAAAACCACATAACCAACTCGTTATAAATTATTCAAATACTATAAATTTAAGAATTCATATATCTAGATTCTTGAATTTATAAGACAACCATTTGTGAAGTCATTTCACTTTACTGCATCTTTGCTTCAGGTAAAAACACAAATATTTGTTTTTCATAGTGCGCAATATGAAAATGAATATAACGCTGATCAGCAAAAACCCATGTCAGGGATTATATGACAAAAATTATTTTAAATTCAAAATTTTAACAAAATGAAAAAGCAAAAATCAATTGCAAGCTTTAAGGCAAAAAATCTTGGTGGATTCACAAAAGCTTTTGGAGCAAAGGTATATGGTGGGTATAATACTTACACTATTGAAGAAGTTGTAATTCCTGGTCCGAAAAAGCCACATGCACTAAGTGCTGAAGGAGAGACATATCCTTTAGATTCATCCGGTGATCCTTATTAGAATGATTACTAAGCAATTGTATAGGCGTATAATATTTTATACGCTTATTTTTTCTGTAACTAACTGTACTACATTTGACAATTCTACAAAGGAGAATAGTTTTATTAGAGAAGGACAGTATGTTAAGTTTAGAAATGATTTGTTGGGTATAGAAAATCTAACTTATGGGGGACTTAATATCATTGATTCTGAAAAGAAGAAAAAAGAGTATCCATCAATAAAACTAAAATATAATAATATCGTCTATTATGCCAATATGAATATGGGCTACAAAGAAAAAAATGTCGAATATGACTATTATATTTTAAGTAAGCCCAATAAGGTTGATAATAATCAATTTATAACAAAAAAAATAATTTGTAATTCTAAACAATACTATTTAGTGATATCAAAAAAAATTCCTGTTGTAGATCGGCCACTACTAATCGATAATTTTAAATGTGTTAAATAAATGATTTTGATATTCTCAAATAAAGCTGATACATCAACTGATCTAGTCATATGCTGGCTTAAAAAACTAAACATACCTTTTCTGAGATTGAATGAAGATTTTTATGATTCTTTAGAAATTGATTATTCAGAAAACACTATATCATTTTGTGGAATATCTCAAAAAGATATTTCAGTTATATGGTTTAGAAAAACTCCTGCTATTTTTGATGATTCAGAAATGTATAATATATCCAAAAAACTTAATAATAATGTAAACATTTTTATTGAAAAAGAATCGAAAGCAATTCGAGAATATGTGTTCAAAACTTTACGAGAAAATTCCAAGATAAAATGGTTAACCTCACCCTTCTCAGTAACACAAAATAAATTGATGCAGATGCAAGTTGCAAAAAAAGAAGGGTTGGAAATCCCTCTTTCTTTTATAGTAAATAGTAGAGAACAATTAAAACTTATATTGGAAAAGGAAGGTGAGCTTATAACTAAGCCAATGGAAAACTGTGTTAATATTTTTTTTAAAGAAAGGGCAATAGGTATGAAAACGACTTTGATTAATAACGTTGATGATATTCCAGAGTTTTTTGCTCCCGCACTAGTCCAGAAGAGGATTAATAAAAAGTTTGAAATTCGTACTTTTTATATTTTAGGAAAGTTTTTTTCAACAAAGATTGTTGAAAAAGATTTTAGTGAAGTGGATCACCGATTAAGTCTAATTGATTTTAGCAGTAGATATGAAATCTATCATCTTCCAAAAGAAATTGAGAATAAAATTGAAAATGTATTATCTCATTTTGATATCAATTGCTCATCAGTTGATTTAATGATAGATGAAGGAGGAAATTATATTTTCTTAGAAATCAATCCTACAGGACAATTTACATATCACTCTTTTTTTAATAATACATATTTAGAAAAAGAAATTGCATTAGCATTAAAAATATTGAATAATGAATCAAAAGAAAAACAAATTTAACCTCATCTATTTTTTAATGGATAATGAATTCAGGCAAGAAATAGAAAGATTTAATAAAAACAATCAAAATTTTTCAAAAACTATTTTCTCAAAAAAGTTTAATACTACTAAATTCAAGACCAAAATTTATGATAAAGTTTCCACACCATTTGTAAATACTCTTTTATTTAATGAAGACAACTAAATATTTTCACTTATATCAAGACTGCATTATTGTAAAAGGAATCTTGAATACACTAATAATTGATCATTATAAAGGCAAAATATTTAACCTTCCTACTGCTTTAGCAAATAAAGAAATTTTAAAGAATAGATTTATTTATAATATAGAAAATAACTTCGAGTTAATTTCAGCTCTCTCAGAAGATGATTTAGGATATTTCACAAATACCATTGATGCTATGGAAAAAAAAATGGTTTGGAATAGCCCCAAAGATATTAATGAAATAATTATTGAACATTCACAGGAGGATTTTTATAATTTGGATGAAATCTACTGTAAAATAGAAAATATTAATGCAGAATTTATTCAGATTAGATTTCTTGAGTATTCAAAAGAAAAATTAAATAAAATTTTAATCTTTTTAGAAAACTCTTCTATCAGAACGATTGAAATCTTAATTCCTTTTATAGATAATACAAAAACCGAAGAAATCACAAAGGATTTAAGTAGTAATGATAGAATACAAATTGTTTATTTTTATAATGCACCTTATAATAAAAGTGTACAGTATAACAACTTATTTACTGTATTATTTTATGAAAAAAATCTCACATCTGCATTATATTGCGGTATAATAAATGAGGATTACTTCATGACTGATATAAAAAATTTATCTAAATCAATATTACATAATAATTGTTTAAAAGATAAATTATTTATTTCTCTGGATGGAAGCATTAAAAATTGTCCTTCGATGCCTGAGAATTTTGGAAATATTAAAGATTTAACTTTACATAAAGCTATTAATCACATAGATTTTAAAAAATATGGAAATCTTACTAAAGACAATATTGAAGTCTGCAAGGATTGCGAATTTAGATATATCTGTACAGATTGCAGAGCCTATACGGAACGTACTCATATTAGTAAAGATGGTTTAGACACTTCTAAACCTTTAAAATGTGGTTATGATCCTTATACAGGAAAATGGGAAGAATGGAGCTCAAACTCACTAAAACAAAAAGCAATACACTATTATGGAATGGATCAAATTATTTAAGCACAGTATATTTTTCTTTTTTGTCATGATTTCATTTAATATATATGCTCAAAAGTATCGAGTTTATTATGATATGAATTACAAAAACGATTCGTTAACTAATGAATATAGGAATAAAAAAATGATATTAGATTTAAATAATGAAAGAAAATTATTTTATTCATACGAATTATATCGTAGTGATTCTACACTTATTTCCAATGAAAAATTAGGAAAACCTACGATGAGTAAATCTATGGATTATGAATTCATGATTATTAGAAAAAGTAAACAGATTTCTAAAATTTATAGAGTATTCTATGATATTTATGAATTACAGGAAGAGCTGCTTACTTTTAATTGGCAGATCTTACCGGAAACAAAAAAAATTAATAATCTAATATGTCAAAAAGCTACATTGGAATACAAAGGTAGAAATTGGGAAGCTTGGTTCACTTTGGAAATACCATATAATGAAGGCCCTTATATCTTTAATGGACTACCTGGTCTAATTATATCAATGTACGATACAAAGAAAGATTATATTTTTAGTATGGCGGGATTAACAAAAGATTATAAAGAAATTTATGAGAATGATAAAGGATTTAAATCAATAAAAATTAATAAAAAACAATTTGAAAAAATTTATAATGATTATTATAACGATCCTTATAAAGAAGTGAAAGCAGGAAAGATAATGATGAACTTTAAAAATGAAAAAGGGGAAAAAGTTACTCCAAACTGGAATGAACTTACAAAATACAAGCAAGAGGACATCAAAAGTCATAATAATCCAATAGAGTTGTCAGACGCTGTCAGATACCCTTAAATAATAATGATTGAAATGTTAATGTTTGTAATTTTGATAATAACAAAGTTGGTTGCCTACATTGTACCTATTTTTTAAAGTAAATCTTTGATAAATATTTATATAAAAAATCAGATAGATTATTGAAGTTGAAATCTTTTCCTTTTTACCGCCAGCCGGACTCTAAAGACTGCGGCCCGACCTGCCTCCGTATTGTAAGCAAATATTATGGAAAGAGTATTTCCTTGCAGCAGATCCGTAACCTTTCCGAAACGACCCGTGAAGGCAGCAGCCTGCTGGGGCTAAGTGACGCCGCTGAAGACCTGGGGTTCAGGTCGCTGGGCGTACAGATTGATTTTAAAACCCTTACCGAGGAAGTTCCGTTCCCGTGTATCGTACACTGGAACAAAAATCATTTTGTAGTCGTTTATAAAATAGACAAAAATAACAAAGTATATATTTCAGATCCGAGTTACGGGCTTATTACCTATACCCGTGAAGAGTTCATCAAACTATGGATCGGTGAAAATGCTACAGAAGAGACCGAGGAAGGAATTGTCCTGATCCTGGAAACTACGCCTGCATTTTTCCAGACCGAATTTGATGATAAGGAAAGCAAAGCCAGCTTTTCCTTCCTGTCCAAATACCTCCTTAAGTACAAGTCGCTCGTCAGTCAGCTTGCCATCGGACTGCTTGCGGGAAGTTTACTATCCCTGATCTTTCCTTTCCTTACGCAGAGTATTGTGGATGTCGGAATCCAGAATCAGGACTTGAACTTTATTTACCTTGTGCTTCTGGCCCAGATCATGCTTTTCATCGGAAGAATGGGTATTGAAGTCATCCGGAGCTGGATCCTTCTTCACCTGTCTGCCCGGATCAATATTTCCATCATTTCAGATTTCTTCATCAAACTGATGAAGCTGCCGATCAGTTTCTTTGATACACGGATGACGGGAGATATCATGCAGAGGATCAATGACCACCACAGAATCGAACAGCTCCTGACCAGCTCTTCACTGAATACTTTATTTTCTCTGGTCAACCTGATCATTTTCAGCATCGTCCTGTTATTGTATGATTACCGGCTTTTTGCAGTATACCTGATAGGTGCTGTTGCGTATGTAGGATGGATTACCTTTTTCCTTAACCGAAGAAAAGAGCTGGATTATAAAAGATTCTCGCAGGTTTCCCAGGAACAGAGCAAAGTTATAGAGCTGATCAATGGGATGCAGGAAATTAAAATGCATAATGCTGAAAAGCAAAAACGTTGGGACTGGGAATTCCTTCAGGTGAAACTGTTTAAGATCAGGATCAAATCCCTCTCCCTGGAGCAATGGCAGTCGGTTGGCGGAAATTTCATCAATCAGATGAAGGATATCCTGGTGAGTTTCTTATCCGCCAAACT